>WNGF01000216.1_pt1 | contig 88434 bp, 73 predicted proteins | sample 5400641 | NCBI WGS metagenome assembly WNGF01 (sample SAMN13153371, study PRJNA577476) | soil metagenome | isolation source: 80 cm soil or saprolite under grassland replicate 2 | place: USA:California | collected 2016-06-15 | reverse complement strand
AGATGGGCCTGTCCGGTTTGATGAGCGGGGAGTGGAAACGGAGTGCAGGGCGGGATATTCAGGCACCGGCAACCGAAAGGACCGGCAACCGCTATGGCCCAGCCTACACACCACCGCGCCACTCCTCGACTCTACAAAAACCTCTCTGGGAAGCCTCACCGTGTCCCACATCTTATTTGCTGGACACCGTGGGTTCAGACAAATCCTTGAGAAAACCGATGACAACGAATCAACTTTCTCTCCTTCACACTCCCATAGTGAGAGTCACTCAATTCCGACAGCATCTGGGTCGGCGGCGAGCGCGAGTCGGTTTGATGCCTTGCGCCTTTGCGTCTTTGCGTTTTAACGGCGTCGGTTCCAACGCAGAGGCGCAGAGGCGCAAAGACGCGGAGAGGACTTGGCCAAGAGGCGGTTAATTGGATCAGTCGGCCGCGCGCGATCGCCGAGAAGCCGGAGCGCGAGATTGTTGACTGATGAACCGTAGACGGCCAGTCGGTGGAGCCTCTGTCGTTATCCGTGAAATCCGCGTCATCCGTGGTCAACCTCCCTCACCAAATGCTTGGCGCAATGATGGCGATGTTGAACGTACTGATTCTTGGAAACGAGCAGTCTGAGGCGACCACGGATGTCACGGATATCACGGATATCTACGCGTGCAACGGGTCAACAGTTTCTCGGGCCGTAGGCATCCAGGGCAGCGCTTCGCTCAGCCTTCGGCTGGGATCTGACGAGCCGTTGGGCCGCAACGATGGCGGCTTTGATACCCGCGGTGTCCAGCGGAAAAGATATGGGTAAAGATGAACGGGGGAGCACAGTCGACCCGCCTGTGTCGTCCGGCGACCCGCCGGACGGAAAGGGAGCGACCGTCCCAGCCACTGAAACTGCCTTCTTCAAAGTCAAGCCTCCACCGTTCCGGTCGGCGGGTCGCCGACCGGGGCGGGCGAGTCGCCCGCGCCACCCATTTTCAAAAGTCGAAGCGTCCGGGCTCGGCCGCCGAGTTGCCGGCGAACAGTTCGTGCACCGCGTATTGAAAGCCGGGCAGCAACGCTTCGCTCAGCAGGTCCCGGCCCGCCAGGACGTTCTTCAGGCTCAGACCATAGGGAGTGCCGTGATAGACTTCCACGTTGTCGTAGCGCGGATCCACGATCCAAAGCCGGGGCAGTTTGATCTCTTCGTAAACGGACTTTTTGTCCACGGTGTCGGCGTGGTGGTCATCGGAGTTGATCACTTCCGCCACGAGCCAGAGCTTGTCCGACGCGGTCGTGACCAGCGCGAGATCCGGGCGAAAGATGTTGGTCAATGACAGCTCCAGCCGGGTGCGCGCCTGGAGCAGTTTCGTGGTCACCAGGCTGCGCGTGGCCTGGGCCACCCCCTGGTGCAGGCGGGCAAGGATCTCCTCGTGACGCGCCCGCGGGGGCAGGCGGAGCACCGTCTGGCCGTTCACAATTTCCTCGTAGGGGTCGCTCATTTTTTCTTCGTTGAAGCGTTGATGCGTTAAAACGTTGAATCGTTAAAACGCTGAATCGTTAAAACGTTAAAACGTTAAATCGTTAAAACGGTGTACCGGTTTCGCGCCTGAGCCCTTTCAGCGCATCAACGCTTCAACGCTTCAACGCTTCACCATCCTCCTCAGCTCTTGTCTGAGAAATCGCCCGGTATGCGAATGCTTGTTCTTCGCGACGTCTTCAGGGATGCCTGCGACGACCAGGCGTCCGCCCGCCTCGCCTCCTTCCGGGCCGAGATCGATCACCCAGTCGGCTTCGGCGATGAGGTCGAGGTTGTGTTCGATGACGATGACACTATGGCCGGCATCGACCAGTCGCTGGATGACCTCCACCAGGCGGCGCACGTCGGCCAGGTGCAGCCCAATGGTGGGCTCTTCGAGAATGAACAGGTTCCGCTTTTGTTTCGGATCGGCGAAGTCGAAAAGCTCGGGCGCTTCCTTCAGGCCGCTAAGCAGGTGGGTGACGAGCTTGACGCGCTGGGCTTCGCCCCCGCTGAGGGTGGGACTGGTCTGGCCGAGCTTGAGGTAATCCAGCCCGGTATCGTGCAGCGCCTGGAGAGGACGGAGCACCTTGGGCACGCTGCGGAAGAATTCGATGGCTTCCTCGACGGAAAGGTCGAGCACCTGGGCGACGTTTTTGCCGGCGTAATGGATGTCGAGGGTCTCGCGGTTAAAGCGCGAGCCGCCGCAAGTTTCGCAGCGGACAAATGCCGGCGGCAGGAAATTCATTTCGAGTTTGATGGTGCCGGCCCCTTCGCATTCCGGACATCGTCCTTGGGCGCTGTTGAAGCTGAACCGGCTTCGGGTATAACCGCGCATCTTCGCTTCGGGTGTCAGGGCGAAGAGGGCGCGGATTTCGTCGAAAAAGCCCACGTAAGTCGCGGGGGTGCTCCGGGGCGTGCGCCCAATCGGCGATTGATCCACCTCATAAACGGCCTTGAGCGAGTCGTAACCGTCAAGCAGGCAAGTGTCGGTTGGGCCGCGCCGCGCGCTGCGTGCTTTGGACTTGAGCGCGGCGGCGACCGCCGGCAGCAAACACTCGCGGATGAGCGTGCTTTTGCCGGAACCGCTCACGCCCGTCACGACGACGAAGCGCTGCAAGGGAAATCGGACCGTCAGGTTCTTGAGATTGTTGAGGCGGGCATGCTGGAGCGTGAGCATCGGGCAGGCCTGCAGTGTGTCCTGCGCCTGCCCTGCGCCGACGCGGTTTCGTCGGGCGGCCGGACCCATCCCGGCCTCCCTGGCCTTGGGGGACCGACGGGGAGCGCGTCTTGGGCGGACCGGCCGGCGCTGGCCACGCGCGGGATAAGTCTTGGCTTCCTGGGCGCGGAGGCATTGGCCGGTGATGGAATCGGGATGTTGGAGCAACTGCGCCAGCGTGCCGGCCGCGACGACCTGGCCGCCGTGCACGCCGGCGCCAGGACCAAGGTCGATGATGTAATCGGCGTGCCGCATGGTTTCCTCGTCGTGTTCGACGACGACGAGCGAGTTGCCCCGGGACTGGAGTTGCTGCAAGGCGGCCAGGAGTTGCTCATTATCGCGCGCATGCAGCCCGATGGTTGGCTCGTCGAGAACGTAAAGGACCCCGCTGAGGTTCGAGCCGAGCTGCGCCGCGAGCCGGATGCGCTGGGCCTCGCCGCCGCTGAGGGTCGTGACCCCACGGCCGAGTTGCAAATAGCCCAGGCCGACTTCGTCGAGGAATTTCAGGCGCTCCAGGATCTCCGGCACGATGTCGCGGGCGATGGCGGCAGCGCGGCCTTTGCACTTCCATTTGCGAAACCAGTCATAGGCGCCCGCCACCGCCAGGGCCGAGAAAAAGTCGATGGTCGCCCCGTTCGTAGTCCCGCCTTTAGGCGGCCCAGCCGTGGCCAGTTTGCCGGACGCCGCGCCGCCCAGCAGCCGCACTGCGCGCGATTCGGGCCGCAAACGGGTCCCGTTGCAGGCGGGGCAAATCTCCCGCTCGCCGGCCTGCCAGCTCCACCAGCTTTCTTCGATGGAATCGGAGTTGGCGCCGCGGTCGACGTCGGGCAGGTAGAAGAGTTCGCCGAAGCCACGGCATTTGGAACACCAGCCTTGGGACGAATTGTAACTGAAATTCTTGGGATCGAGGGGAGAGAAGGAGCGGGCGCATTTCGGACAGGCGCGCTCGGTCGAGTGGAGCGTGAGGGTGCCGTGATTGTCCAGGGCGAACAGGGTGCCTTGGCCCAGCTTGAGGGTCTCGTCGATCAGCTCTTGCGGTGAGCGGTTCGTAGTCCCGCCTTCAGGCGGTCGGGTTTGGGAGCTCTGCGGAGGCCTGCCACGGATCAGGCGAGGACCGCCTGAAGGCGGGACTACGAACGGCGGGACTACGAACGCCTTTCGGTCCAGCACGCCGACCACGATTTCCACATCGTGCTCGCGGAAACGATCCAGGCGCAACGGCTGGCTCGTCGGATGCATTTTTCCGTCGGCGCGTATTTCCCGGTAGCCGTGGCGCGCGGCCCATTCGGCGACGTCGGTGTGAAAGCCTTTTCGATTGCGGACGACGGGGGCGAGCAGCAGGAGGTCGCCGCGCTTTTTTGTTTCGCGCCGCAAGCCGGCCGCGAGCCGGTCGCGTGTCTGCGCTTCGACGGGGAGTTGGCAATCGGGACAGAACTGCGTGCCGAGCCGCGCGAAGAGCAAGCGGAGGAAATGATAGACTTCGGTGACGGTGGCGACGGTGCTTTTGCCTCCGCCGCGGGTGGTGCGTTGTTCGATACTGACGGTGGGAGGCAGGCCGGTGATGAGATCGACGTCGGGCCGTGAGAGCTGTTCCACGAACTGGCGCGCGTAAGTGTTCATCGAATCGAGGAACCGGCGCTGCCCTTCGGCGAAGAGCAGGTCGAAGGCCAGCGTGCTCTTGCCGGAGCCACTGACGCCGGTGATGACCACGAATTGACCGCGCGGAATGTCCAGGGACAGATTTTTGAGATTGTGTTCCCGGGCGCCGTGGACCGTGATCGCATCGCCCGATGCGCGCCCCATGCCGGGTGACCGGCCCACTCGCGCCGGAACGGCAGAGGCGGGTGAGGGAGGGAAGGAGCGCGTGTCCGGCAACTTCTTCTCCCTCGCCGGCTTGGTTACTTCTTCGCGTCCCTGGCCTCCGGCCAGGAGCTCGCGGAGGAACCGGCCGGTGTGGCTGTGCTCGCAGGCCGCGACGTCCTCCGGGGTTCCCTGCGCGACGAGTTGGCCGCCGCGTTCACCGGCTTCGGGGCCGAGATCGATGATCCAATCAGCGCACTTGATGACGTCCAGGTTGTGCTCGATGACCAGCACGGAATGACCGGCATCGACGAGGCGCTGAAAGACCTGGAGCAACACGCGCACGTCGTCGAAATGCAGGCCGGTGGTCGGCTCATCGAAGAGGAAGAGGCTGGGCCGGCCGTCTCGTCGGTCGCCGGGTGGAGCCTCCGGCTGACCGAGGAGCATGGCGCGCGGCTCGGTGCCGCGGCCAAGCGGAGTTGACGTGCCCCGGGAACGGGCAGGCCAGGAGGGTTGCGCCGACGACGATGGCGCCGCCGCCGCCGCCGCCACGGTCGCTTCGGCCAGGTGACTCACCAATTTGAGCCGCTGGCTTTCCCCGCCGCTGAGCGTGTTAATGGGTTGGCCGAGCCGGAGGTAGCCGAGGCCGACTTCCTGCACGAGCCGGAGGCGCGCCAGAGCATGGCGTCCGGCCGGCAGGTGGATGAAGCTCATCAGGAATGCCAACGCCTCGTCCACCGTGGTCTCGAGAAGATCCGCAATGGACCATTCCGCGCCGTTGGCGTGGAGTTTGATCTCGAGTATATGGGCCCGGTAACGGCGCCCGTTGCATTCCGGGCAGCGGATGAAGACGTCACTGAGGAACTGCATCTCGATCTTTTCGAAGCCCGCGCCGCGGCAGCGCTCGCATTGGCCGACACTGGAATTGAAGCTGAAGGCACTGGCATTGAGACCGCGCTGGCGCGCCCGGTCACTCTGGGCGAAGAGGTCCCGAATATGGTCGAAAGCCCCGAGGTAAACGGCGGGGTTGGACCGGGGCGTTTTGCCGAGAGGCGCCTGGTCCACCAGGATGACCTGGCCGAGAGATTCCCAGCCGGCGAGGTTGCCGCTTGAATTTGAAAGTTCGGCGGAGTTGTCCGCGTCGCTCTCATCCGCCGGCAAGCGGCTGGCCGGCTGTTTCGGAAGGAGCGTGCCAGGTTTAAGCCGGGCCTCCAGGGCGGGGAGCAGGACCTCCCGGATGAGGGTTGTTTTGCCCGAGCCACTGACGCCCGTCAGGCAAACAAATCGACCGAGGGGAATATCGACCGTCAGGTTCTTGAGGTTGTGACGAGAGGCGTTGGTGATGCGCAAGGTGGCTCCAGCGTCCAGCCTGGGCCCATCAGGAGGAGCGGCTTCGTTGAGCCAGAGCGCGCCGGCGGGAGAGCCGGCGGGAACGCCAGCAGCCGTGGCAGCGCGGGCCAGGCTGGCATCCGGCCTGGTCCTGACCGTTCGCCGCGGCGGGATTTCGATCCTGCTCCGCCCGCTCAGGTATCGGCCGGTCAGAGAACGACCGGACTCCAACAACTGCTCGACGTGACCACAGAAGATGATTTCGCCGCCCTTCTCGCCCTGACCAGGGCCGAGATCGACGATCTGGTCGGCGGCGCGCATCACGCTGGCTTCGTGCTCGACGACCACGACGGTGTTCCCGGCATCGCGGAGATGTTCGAGGATACGGATCAGCCGGGTGGTGTCGCGCGGGTGCAGCCCGACGCTGGGCTCGTCGAGCACGAAGAGCGTGTTGACCAGGCGGGTGCCGAGGCAAGTGGTGAGGTTGACCCGCTCGGTCTCGCCGCCGGAAAGGGTGCGGGTGGGCCGGTCGAGAGTGAGGTAACCCAGCCCGACTTCGACGAGATAGCAAAGGCGCGAGCGGGCTTCGCTGAGCACGATCTCGATGGGGGATGGCGGATGGGGCAGGGCGGATCGGCCGGGCGCGCGTTGCGGCGAGGAGCACTTCTCGGAGAACTGCTCGATCAGCCTCAAGCTTTGCTCGACCGGGAGCGCATAGAAATCGGCGAGGGTCAACGCCGAGGGCGAATTGGCGTCAGGGGAATGTTCCAGCGGCAATCCGTCATCGGCGATCCGCCATTGGTAGAGAAGGGAATCGGGATTGAACCGCCGGCCCTGGCAGTCGGGGCAGGTGGTGTAGGCGCGATAACGGCTGAGGAGCACGCGGACGTGCATCTTGTAGGCCTTGCTTTCGAGCCAGCGGAAGTAACCTTTGACGCCGTACCAGGCGCGGGGCCACTGGTGATCTTCGTCGCTGCCGTAGTCGCGGTCGCCCTCGATCACCCAGTCTTGCCACTTCCGGGGCAGTTGCGCGAAAGGGACGTTCGTCGGGATGCCGACCGATTGGCAAAACTTCAGCAAATCGCGCTGGGATTCGAGCCCGTGGCCGACCTGCCACGGTTTCACGCAACCCTCGGCCAGCGTCTTCGAGCGGTCGGGGATGGCGCGGTCGTAGTCAATGGTGATGATGCGGCCGAAGCCTTTGCAGGCCGGGCAGGCACCGCTGGGATGGTTGAAACTGAAGAGCGCCGAGGTGGGCTCGCGGTAGTCGAGGTCGCAATTGGCGCAGTGGTATCCGGCCGAGAACGGCCGGGGTTGGCGCAGGAGGCCCGGAGGTTGAAGATCGAAGATCGTCAGCTTGCCCTTGCCGAAGTGGTAAGCCTGTTCGCAAGCCTCGATGAAGCGGGCGCGATGCGCGTCGCGGATCTTGAGGCGATCCTGGACCACGGTGATGGCGGAAGGCGGGGTGCGAAAGGGGCGGTGCTGGTCCACGTCGGCGATGCGGAGAATTTCGTTTCCGGCGACGAGCCGCTGGTAGCCCTGTTTGGCGATGAGTTCGAGGGAATCCTGGAGCGAGAGCCTGGCCGAGAGCGGCACGGTGAAAGTGATGAGCGCTTCGGCATCCGCGGCGGCGGCGGCGGCGGTCATGATTTGCCACACGACCTGGGGTGGCTCGCGGCGGACCGGTTGAGCGCACTGGCGGCAATGGAGTTGCGCCACGTGGGGCCAGAGGAGCTTCAGGTAGTCGCACAGCTCCGTCAGGGTGCCGACGGTGGATCGGGTGGTGCGAACGGTGTTGCGCTGCTCGATCGCGATGGCCGGAGGAATGCCCTCGATGCGGTCGGCTTGCGGCTTGTCCATGCGGTCGAAGAACTGCCGCGCGTAAGGCGAAAAGGTCTCGATGTAACGCCGTTGTCCTTCCGCGAAGAGCGTGTCGAAGGCGAGCGAACTTTTCCCGGAACCGCTCAGGCCGGTGACGACCGTCAAGCGCCCGATGGGCACATCGAGGGCGAGGTTCTTCAGGTTGTTGTGCCGCACGCCGCGCAAACGGATGGCCGCGGCCGAAACGGGAGTTGTCATCGGGGCGGAATGTAGTCTGCGCCCCAAAGGGCGGCAAGGATTGGGCATGGCCAATTCGCCCATTTCCCCCCTTGTCGAGGCAGGATGATTTGGTAGTCTGTCGTCTCGCATGCGACGACAAACCATCGAGCTGGCCATCGTGTTGTTTGGCTGGGCGGCCTTTGGCGCGGAAAAAGTCTTCGATTTCCGGGAAGACAAACTCGACGAAGCCCCGGCCGGGTTTCGTTCCGTGGTGGCGGGCGCAGGCCAGCCGGGCGAATGGAAGGTCATCCGGGAGACGGTTCCTTCGCTGATGGCGCCCCTGTCGCCGTCGGCCACGAGCGGAGCCAAGCGCCCGGTGGTGGCCCAGTTGTCGCGCGATCGCACGGACGAACATTTTCCGATCCTGGTCTACGAGGAGGAGACCTTCGGGGATTTCACGCTGACCACCCGGTTTAAGATCGTGGACGGGGCGCAAGAACAGATGGCGGGGATCGCCTTCCGGCTGCAAGACGAACGAAATTATTACTACATCCGGGCCAGCGCGATGGGGAACACGTTTTTCTTCTTCAAAATTGTCGATGGCCAGCGCAGTGCGCCGATCGGCAACAAAATCCAAATCCCCAAAGGGCTCTGGCAGGAGATGACCATCGAGTGCAAGGGCACACGCATTCGCGGCTTGCTCAATGGCAAGGAAGTCATCCCCCCGCTGGACGACAAGACTTTTATCAGCGGCAAGATTGGCTACTGGACCAAGTCGGACGCGGTCAGTTACTTCACCGACACGGTGATTACGTACAAGCCGAAGGAGACTTTGGCCCAAATCCTGGTCAAGGATGCGGTGAAGAAGTATCCGCGGTTGTTGGGGCTCAAGATCTACGCGGCCAACGCGGAGCAGGGGCCCCTGCAGATCGTGGCCAGTCTGGACGCGAAGGAGGTTGGCCAGTTTGCGCCAAAGGAGGCCGAGGAGGTCCTGGCCAAACGCGGCTATTATTACGGCAAAGGCAGCGGAGCGGTCATGCTGACCCTTCCTCTGCATGACAGCAACGGTGAAAAAGTCGCCGCCGTCCGGGTGGTGATGAAATCTTTTCTGGGCCAGACGGAAAAAAATGCTCTGGCCCGGGCCATGCCGGTTGTCCACGGTATGGAAACTCGGATCCAGACGATGAAGGATCTGACGCAGTAGCAAAAAAAGTTGTAAAGAAGTACCCTTCCTAAACAATCAGTCGCAAGGATGGCGCGCCCCCGTCGGTGAAAGTCCGGAGTCTGTGTTTCCGGCCGCCCTGGCGGGTTTGGCTGGGTGTGTTGTGGATCCGATGGCTTGTCCGCCGAATCCCAGCGCGAGGTGAGTCATGAATCTTTTCGGCTGTGCTGAAAGAACCTGCAAAGAACCCGGAGCTCCGCCTGAGATATGGCCACGCGTCCGATGCCTCTTCGGGGCGGCTCTCGCAAAAGTGAGAGAGCGCTTGGGAGAGGACATCGTGGTTTCTACGGAGTTTTTGGAAATATCTGCCGCTACCGGTGAGTAGGACAGAAAGTTGCTTGTTTGCAAACCTATGAAGAAAGCTGTTTTCATCGAACGGGACGGGGTCCTGAACGAGGTGCGCGTTGGTCCAAAGAATCAGATCGCTCCATTGACCCTTGAAGAATTTAAAGTGAAGCAAGAGGCGGAACCGGCGCTGCGGAAGCTGAAAAAAGCCGGGTTCGTCCTGATCGTCACGACCAACCAGCCGGGACTGTCGCGTGGCTACCAATCCCGGCGCGAACTCGACCGCATGCACGAGCTGCTGCGTCGTTGCTTCCCGCTGGACGACCTGATGGTCTGTCCGCACGACGAGGCCGATCACTGCCCTTGCCGCAAACCAAGACCCGGCCTGCTGATCGAGGCGGCCTTCAAATGGCACTTGAATCTCGACCACTCGTTTGTCATCAGCGATAAATGGCAGGATGCCGAAGCGGCGCGCACCGCCGGCTGCACCTCGCTCCTGTTGAAATCTCCGTGGGTCGGCAACGTGCACCACGATTTCGTGCTGCCGGACATCGAGCAGATTTCGGAGAAGATTCTGTCGCTCAAGCAGCAGGTGGAATTCGTTTAGAATTTCACCCCGATGGAGGAGCGGATCTGCAGGTCGTTTTGCCCGACGCCTTTGGCGGTCACGGTGTCGAACGTATCGATGATGGTGAAATTCAAGGAGAAATTCGCCCGCAGCCAATAACGCAGATTGGCTTCGACGCGCATCCGGTAGGCCTGTAGATCGTTCCACTCCGGCTGATACTCGGCTTTCTCGTCGAAAGTAAACTGGCTGCCTATCACCCACTTCAAATCTTGAGCAAGCCGGTAGTGAAGCACTTCTTCCTGCCGGTTGTGTCGAATGATGTGCGTCAGGTTGGTGCCGACTGGTTGGTTTTCCTGGAAGTTTTGCACCCGGTTAGTGCTTAGTCGGTCGTCCTGGAGGTTTTGCACCTGGTAGTTGAAGCCAAATTCGGCATTAAATACAAAGTTGGTCAGTTTGAGCAGGTGCTCGCCCAGGCCGGGGCCGAAGTCATAGCGCCAATTAATCTTCCGGATTTCGTCGTAACCCGCGCCCAGCAAATTGTAAACATACCAGCGCCGGTTCAAGTCGAAATCTGACTTCAGGAAGCCATCCATCCGGTTGGCGGAGAGTTCGCCGTCGGTCTTTCCGTAAGTGAACGAGTAATCCAGGCTGTGGCGCAGCGGGGCCATGGTGTAGCTGGCTTTGAATCGGCCGGTATAAAGCTCCCGGTTCTTTTCGCTGAATCCCAGATCGGTCCCCATCAACACTTCACCCGACCAGTGTTTCACAGGGGCGGGCCCGGTCGGCGTTGCGGTCACCGCGGGAGGCCTGGCTGCGACGGCCGGATTGACCAGGGCCGGCGCCGGCACGCCGGTGGGCTTGGTGGCTTGAGCGACCGGTGGGTTGGTGGCCGGCAGCGCCGTCGCCTCCGCCAGAATCCTGGCCCGCTGCCGGTGATACTCGAGGGCCGAGAGCTGGTTGGCCAAATAGGAGGCTTGCAGTTCGTTCAGGCGCCTCTCCAGCGCCGGGGGAAGGACCACCGGCCCCGGCCCCGGGGCGCTGGCCGCGGCGGTTTCATTGCTGCCCGGCACCCTCCGGTCCACTTCGGACAGGGGGACAACGATTCGTCCGACGACGGCGTTGCTGAGAATGATTTGAGTTGGTTCTTCTGTGATCAGCTGTCCGCTCACGCGGTCCCCATTTCGCAAGTAAAGCACGATCGATTGACTCCACGCGGCCCCGGCCAAAGACAGGCCAACGCCGATCAGCAGACTGCTTCCGATCCATCGCGCGAGCCTATTTCTTTGGGGACTTGGCATTTTTCTTCGGGGCAACCGGGCCGGGCTGGTTGGTGGTGGAGGCCGGGCCCGGGGCGGTTGTGACGGAAGCGGGGTTGCTCGTCAGCGACGGCGGGAGGTCGCTGGCGGCCAGGCGGCGCACGCCTCCCGCGACGTAAATGTGTCCTTCGTCGTTGCTGCGCAGCGTGGGGCGTGTCTCCGTGTATTCATAGGTTTGCCGGAGAACCAGCTCCCCTTCCGGATTGACCACGTGAAAGAGGAAGGACCTGGCCCCCGTTTGAAAGAGCACATGGAGGTTGCTCGCCTTGTCCAGTTGCGCTTCCGGTTGGCTGAACGAGACCAGGGGTCCAAGAGGGAAGACGCGGAACACGCGGTTTTCACTGCGATCAGTCAGGCGCAGGTAGAGCTTGAGCTGCTTGCGGTAGCTGGCTTGTTGCAGCGTGTATCGACGCACTTCCGGGGCGGCGTCCGAGGCGGGCACGCCGAAGTCTTGTTGCCACAGTTTCGTCCCCCGAACGATCTCGAAGCCCTTTGGCTTGCTGGCGACTTCCTCGTTCCACTCCTTGATTCGAATCGTGGCGGTGACGGTGTAACGGCCGACCTGGCTGAGATCGAAGCAGGGAGTCAGGTCCACCTGCCGCGTGGCCATGCGCGCCGACTCCAGGCTGAATTCGCCGGTCACGGGAACGTCCGCCAGTTTGCTCACGACGGCTCCTTCCAGGCTCTCGACCGCGAAAGCCAACCAGTCATTGTCTTTGCCGAGTTGGAGGGCCTGGCCGGAGTGGTTGGTGACCCGCACTTTTACCGGAAGCGGCTCGTCGCGCAAATACTGATCTTGATCCAGCACGATCTCGACCGAGATCTGCGCTGCCGCCGCCAGCGCGGAGGCAAACAGCAGCAGGCTCATCAACGGAAGGATTCTCATTCGAGCAGTTTAGGCTTGGACCACGACCGGGCAAGCCGCAAAACCTGTGGCGGAACAAAGCGGTCAGCCATCGTCCAGACGGCGCGGTTGAATCGACGAGACCCGCCGCGGGGCTATTCACGGCGGACCGGGCGCGGATCCGTTGAGGAAATGCTGGACGCGCGCGACGACCATCTGCGGGGCGAGCGCGCGCAAACATTCCAGCGGCCGGTCGAAACTGCACGAGTCTTTCATGCAGGGAATGCAGGGCAGGTCGAGTTGCAACGCCCGCTCGAGCTGCCCGTAGGGCCCGGTGCGGCGCGGTTCCGTCGGACCGAACAGCGCCACCACGGGCTTGCCCAGCGCGGCGGCGACGTGCATCGGACCGGTGTCGTTCGTCACCATCAAGGCGCAGAGCCGGGTCCATTCGATCAGTTCCGGCAGCTGGAGGCGTCCGGTCAGATCCAGGCATCGCGCCGGGGCGGCCTGGGCGATCGTTTCCCCCAACGGGCGCTCCTCGTGGCTGCCCAGGATGGCGAAGCGGACGTCGGAGAAGCGGGCCGAAAGCTGGCGCACCAGTTCGGCGAAATGTTCGACCGGCCAGCGCTTGTTCCACCAGCGCGCGCCCGGTTGCAGGGCGATCCATCGGGCGGGTTCCGGGCGCCACCGGTCGCGGATCGCCTCCGCCACGCGGGGACGGGCCGGCAACCAGTTGAAAGCGCGATGGACCGGCACGCCCAGCGGCGGCAAGGTGGCCAGATACCAGTCGACGGCGTGTGTGTCGTAAGATGGCCGAGGAACGATCACGTCGTAGAATCCCCGCGCCCCTTCGCGTGGATCGTCCAGGCCGACGGTCAGTGAACCATTGGCCAGCCAGGCCACCACTCCACTGCGGAGGAGACTTTGCAAGTCGATGACCCAGTCAAAACTCAGCTCGCGAATCTGGCGGATGCTTCGCCAGGCCTTGCCCCAGTGCCGGGCTGAACGCCAACGCTTGCGGTCGAAGGGGATGATGCCCGTCAAATCCGGATCCTCCTCCAACAACGGCGCCAGTTCCGTGTCCACCCACCAGAAGATCTCACTGGATGGATGCCGCAGTTTGAGCAGTCTCAGGACGGGCAAGGCTTGCACCACGTCACCCATCGAACTTGGTTTGAGGATGAAAATTCTCACATGGCGTGGCGCGGCCGGCCCCCTTTCGCCCTGTTCGATTCAACAACCACGGCTAAGGATTGCACATTGCTTATTGCACATTGCTCATTGTTCATTCCTTCCTTCCGCGTAACTGTTCAGGAGTCATAGGCGCCCGCAGCCCACCCCGGCCCTCTCCCCCGGGGAGAGGGAGCTTCCTTTGCCGCGCTGGGACGAAGTGGCGTTGTTCGGCGGATTGAACGTTCCATGCGCATTTTACTAACCGCGGCAACAGCGAGAGCAGCGCGAGAGCTTTCAAGAGGCTCCGGCACGATCCCCTCTCCCCGGGGTAGAGGGCCGGGGTGAGGGCGAAAGCAACCTCAGACCTGAATAGTTACCCTTCCGCCCGCTACCCTCAACCCCCACGCATAAGCAATGTGCAATGTGCAATGAGCAATGTGCAATGAGCAATGAGCAATGTGCAATGCAGGCCGACCAGTGACTGCCAAACGCGTACCCGGCGCGCCGGTTTCGGATTACGCCCGACGCACCTGGCCCAGTCTCATTTCCCGAGGGCCAGCCGGTCGGCGAGCCGTTGCGGCAAGCCCGCTTCCATAATCTTTTTCTGGGCCTTGGGGATGTCGTACTCAAGCCGGCGCAGTTCAATCGTGCTGTCGTTGAGGTCGAAGACGACGTAACCGGCCTTGGGGTTGCCGTCCCGTGGTTGGCCGACGGCGCCGACGTTGACGAAATACTTCTTGCCCGGCTCGACGCGGAACTTCGAGTAGGTGCCGCCTTTGACCATGCTGTCGCGGACGAAGGCGACCGGGACGTGAGTATGGCCAAAGAAGCAGACGGCGGTGTTCTGGTAGGTGAAGCTGGCGGCGGCGGCCAGTTTGTCGAAGACATAACCCCAGCGTTGGGGCCCGTCGAGGGTGGCATGGACCATGGAGAAGCTGGCCACCAGGCGGACGTATTTCAAATCGCGCAGCCATTGTCGGTCTTCCTTGCTGAGCTGCTTGCGCGTCCAGTTGACCGCTTCGGCGGCGTGCGGGTTGAAGCCTTCCAAGTCCTCTTCGCTGGAGCAATACTCGTCATGGTTACCCTTGACGACCGGCATGCCCATGCTGCGCACGATATCGAGACATTCCTTGGGATTGGCGTTGTAGCCAACCACGTCACCCACGCAGCAATAATGGGTGCATTTCTGCTCCTTGGTGTCAGCCAGCACGACCTCAAGGGCTTCGAGGTTGGCGTGAATATCGGCGATGACCGCGTATCTCATTTCCTTGCTATTTTACCCAACAATTTCAAAACCGCGAAATTCATTTTTGGCCGGGGACCAGGTGGCCTCTTCCTGGCGGACGAAACGCCCTACTTCGGAGTCCTGGATGGCGCGACGGAAGGCTTCCAGTTCCGACCGCTCGCCTTCCGCCAGCAATTCCACCCGTCCGTCGGGCAGGTTGCGCACCACGCCCGTGACCATAAACCCCCGGGCGACAGACCGGGTGGTAAAGCGAAACCCGACGCCTTGCACCGAGCCTGAATAATGAATATGGAGCCGTTCACGACTCATAGCCGGCAGATTGGCCAACGTTGCAGGTCGCTTCGAACCGCCATGGACGGCGTGTCATCGGCGTGATCTTTGGCCTGATAAAGCCACAATCGGTGCAAAGCGCGCAATGCTTTTATTCCTCGCGCCGGATTGGGCCGTCCCGAACGCCAGGAACAGGGAATTTGACTTGCCGCCGCCCTGTTGGTGCGGGCGGGCATTTGGGGTTACCTCAGCGGCACGTTTGCCGGTATTGTGGTCGCCGAGACGCGGTGCAAGCTTATTTGAACGAAGCCCTGGATGGGTTGTCGTGTTGGACAAGTAACATGGATGCAAGACTGGGATTGGCCAACCGGGCCGGGCGAATGCGGCGGTGGCTGCGGATCGGGTGGATCGGGCTGGCCTGGGCGGCGGCGGGCGCCGACGTGGACGTGCGACGCGACGCGGCCGTGGAGGCCGTCCAGCGCGTCATGCCCAGTGTGGTCAACATTGCCACCGAGGAAGTGATCCCGATCCGCGACCCGCTGGAGAATCTATTTCGAGAGTTCTTCGATCCCTACTACCGCCGGCGCCGGCCCAACACGCAATACAGCCTCGGCTCGGGCGTGATCATCGACGAGGAAGGCTACGTCCTGACCAATTTCCACGTCGTGGGACGCGCCCGGCGGGTCTGGGTGACCCTGTCGGATGGCCGGGAATTGGAGGCGGACAAAGTGGCGGTGAACAGCTCGACCGATGTGGCCCTGGTCCGAATTCGCGCGAAAGCCAGCGAAAAGTTCACGGCCATCAAGTTCGCCAACGACGACGATCTGCTGCTCGGGGAGACGGTGCTGGCGCTGGGCAATCCCTTCGGGCTGGGCGGTTCCGTGAGCAAGGGGATTCTGAGCTCCAAGACCCGCCGTCCGCCCAGTGAAGACGAGCCGCTGGACGTGCTGGATTGGCTTCAAACCGACGCCGCCATCAACCCCGGCAACAGCGGCGGCCCGCTGGTCAACCTGAAGGGCGAATTGATCGGCATCAACGTCGCCGTGTTGAATCAGGGGCAAGGCATCGGCTTCGCCATCCCGGTGAAGCGCGTGACGGAAAAGCTCGCCGAGATCTATTCGCCGGAAGGGATGGACGGGATCTGGTTTGGCGCCCGGGTGCGGCCGGGCAGCCTGCCCCTGCAAGTGACCTCGGTGCAGCTGGAGAGTCCCGCGGGCAAGGCGGGTGTGCGCGCGGGCGACCTCGTCGTGCAGGTCAACGGCCGGGCCCCGCGCAGTTTTGTTGATTTCACGGGGGCCTTGCGCGTGGCCAAGGATCAGCGCGACCTCACCCTGGTCCTGCAGCGCGGGGCCGCGCAGCGAACCGTGACGGTGCGGCAAGTGCCGGAGAAAACGTTTTTCAACGCCGAACTCGTGCGCAAGAAAATCGGGACATCGGTGGAGGCGCTCACCCCGGAATTGGCGCAGCGCATGGGGTTGTTCCGGGTGCAAGGCTTGTTCATCGCGGAAGTCGAGCGGGGCAGTCCGGCGGCGGCGGCGGATTTGCATCGCGGGATGTTGCTCACGACCCTGGACGGCCAGCCGGCCGACGACGTGGTCCAGGCGGCCAAGAAACTTTACGCGAAAGCCAAAGGGGAAAAGGTCCATCTTGAACTGATCGTGCCGGTGCAGCGCGGCAACCTGTTCCGACTGAACCAGGGCACGGTGGATTTGAACGTGCGCTGAGGAAAGATTCTTTTCTCGCTCCGTGCGGAGCCTCTTGCTTAGAGTTGGGCCAGCGGCATGAACAATGGTTTGATGATCGAGGTGGAGCACCTGACGAAGCGCTACCCCGGACGCACGGCCGTCGCGGACGTATCGTTCTCCGTCGGGCGCGGCGAGATCGTCGGCCTGCTCGGCCCCAACGGGGCGGGCAAAAGCACCATCATGCGCGTGCTCTCCTGCTTCATGCCGGCCAGTTCCGGCACGGTGCGGGTGGCGGGCTATGATGTCTTCCGCCAGGCCGACGAAGTGCGCCGCTGCATCGGTTACATGCCGGAGAACAATCCGCTCCATCGGGAAATGCGGGTGCGGGAGTACTTGAAGTTCCGGGCGAGCCTGAAAGGGCTGAGCCGCCGGCGGGCCCGGGAACGGGTCGATATCGTGCTGCAACAGTGCGGGCTGAGCGATGTGCAGAAACGCATCATCGGCCACCTCTCCAAAGGCTACCAGCAGCGCGTCGGCCTGGCCGACGCCCTCGTGCACGAGCCGGAATTGATCATCCTCGACGAGCCGACCATCGGCCTGGACCCGAACCAAATCCGTTCCGTGCGCCAGTTGATCAAGGACCTGGCGGGCCCGCACACCGTGTTGATCTCCACCCACATTCTGCCCGAAGTGGAGATGACCTGTAACCGGGTGCTCATCCTGCACGAAGGCCGGATCCTGGCCCATGACACGCCGGACAATCTCCAGCAGGTGATGAGCGAAGGCGGCCAGGTCGTCGCGGAAATCCTTGCCCCGCGCGCCGAACTCAAAGTCTGCTGGGAAGCGATGGCGGAAGTGGAACATTTCGAGTTGTCGCCGTGCGAAGGGGAGTACATCCGCTGCACCTTGAGCGCGCGGCCGGGGGTCGATCTGCGGCCGCACATCTTCGCCCTGGTTTGCGATCGGGGCTGGCGCTTGCGCGAGTTGTCGCGCAGCCGCCATTCCCTGGAAGATATCTTCGTGCGGGTGACCCACGCGGACCGGGAGGAGGAACTCTGATGCAGGCTTACTGGACGCTGGTTCGTCGCGAGCTGGGCTCCTTCTTCGTTTCCTGGACCGGCTACATCATCCTCGCCGGGGTGCTGTTCCTGCTGGGCTTCAGTTTCGCCAGCATGTTGAAAGGCCTCAACGCGCAGCCGACGCCGGTGCCGGTCACGCAATTGTTCTACGAAACGCTCTACTTCTGGCTGGTCCTGCTGGTGGTCTCACCGCTGATCACCATGCGCTCCTTTGCCATGGAGAAAGCGTCCGGGACCTACGAAACCCTGATGACCACGCCGGTGGGCGACGCGCAGGTGGTGCTGGCGAAGTTTACCGGGGCGCTGTTGTTTTATTTGATCCTTTGGCTGCCCTTGTTGGGCTGCGTGTGCATCGTGCGCTACTACAGCAACGACCCGACGGCCTTCGACGCCGGCACGGTGATCTCGACTTACTGCGGAATTCTCCTGCTCGGCTGCCTTTACACTTCCCTGGGCATCTTTGCCTCCGCGGTGACCCGCAGCCAGATTATCGCCGCGATGTTCAGCTTCGCGGTGGGGATCGCGCTCTTCATGCTCAGCTTCCTTTCCTCCGCGGCCGCGGCGCAGGCCGGGTGGCAGGCGCAACTGGTGGCTTACTTCGGGTTGATGGAGCAAATGCGCGACTTTGCGCACGGGGTGGTGGACAGCCGCCCCGTCGTGCTGGCGCTCACCTTGACGGTGTTCTTCTTGTTTCTAAGCTGGAAAACGGTGGAGAGCCGCCGCTGGAAGTAACATGACAAACGGATCGCCCGCCAGCTTCTCCGTCGCCCGCAAGTGGAGCTTGACCCTCAACCTGGTGGTGCTGCTTTGCGCCGTGCTGGCGCTCCTGACGATGGTCAATTACCTGTCGGCGCGCCATTACGGGCGGTGGTCGTTATCGGCGAACGCGCAGACCGTTCTCTCCCCGCTCTCCCAGCGCGTGCTGGCCGGCGTGACCAACCCGGTGAAGGTCACCCTCTACTTCGACAAGCGTGATCCCCTCTACGAAATGTGCTGGAACCTGCTCCGGGTTTACCGCCTGGCCAATGAGCGGATTCAGGTCGAGGCCATTGACTACAACACCGAGCCGGGCGCGGCCGAAGTGGTCAAGGCAAGACTCAAGCTGGGCCAGACCGACCGCGACATGGTGATCTTCGAGTGTCAGGGCCGAAGTCCGAAACTGGTTTTCCAGGGGGAACTGTCCGACCTCGATCTGCAATCCTTGATCAGCGGCGAAAGCCGCGAAGTGCGCCGGACCCACTTCAAAGGAGAAGCGCTTTTCACTTCCGCCATCCTGACCGTAATCAACGCCCGACCCTCCAAAGCTTATTTCCTGGCGGGCCACGATGAACACAATCCGGAAAGCGACGACGCCGTCATGGGTTATTCCCGGTTGGGCGGCGTCCTGCTCGAAAACAACGTGCATTTCGAGAGGCTGAACCTGGCCGGTCCGGGGGAAGTGCCGACCGACTGCAATCTCCTCATCATCGCGGGCGCCCGCTCGCCTTTGCCGCCCGAGGTGCTCGAGAAAATCGACCGCTACCTCAAACAGGGCGGCCGGTTGTTCGTGCTCTTCTTCAGTTATGCCGCCTGGCCTCATTTGACAGGCCTGGAATCAGCCCTGGCCAACTGGGGCGTCAGCGTCGGCCGCAATGTCGTGCTCGACGAAAAGGGCTACTCGAGTCCGAACAAGGAGGACATGGTCGTGTCGACCTACGGCGTGCATCCGCTGATCAAGCCGCTCTACGGGCGCCAGCTTTATTTTGTCCTGCCCCGTGGCGTGGGAAAAGACACCAGCGGCAGCGCCGGGGCGGATGCGCCGCAGGTGGATTCCTTGATCTTTACCAGCGCGGGCGGGCGGATCGTCACCGACGTGCGGCCCGGCGGGCATTTTAACCCCGGACCCAGCGATGAAATGACCAACGTTTCTTTGGCGGTGGCGGTGGAAAAGGGCGGCCTGCGCAACGTGAGCAAGGAGCGCGGCACCACCCGCCTGGTCGTGGCGGGCGACTCGCTCTTTCTCAACAACAACAACATCGACCGGGAAGCCAACTACGAGTTTGCCAGTCACGCCATCAACTGGCTGCTGGCCCACGATGAACTCCTCGTGAGCGTGCCGCCCAAGCCGATCGCGGAATACAAACTCACCATGACGGCCGCGCAGATGACCGCGTCGCGCTGGATCCTCATGGGAGCGTTTCCGGGATCGGCCCTGCTGTTGGGGACGCTGGTCTGGTTGCGGCGTCGGCGCTGAGAATGACCAAGGTGCAATGACCAATGACCAATGATGACGATTCAGGTGTGAGGTTGGATCCGCCCTCACCCCGGCCCTCTCCCCCGGGGAGAGGGAGAACTGTTTGCCGCCGTGGGATGGCATGGAGCGGCTCGGCGCTTGGAGCGTCGAGACTGCGGCGCAGTAGCGCGGCAACAGTTGGAGCAGCGGCAGAGTGCTCACGACGCGTCGTCACGGTCTCCCTCTCCCCGGGGGAGAGGGCCGGGGTGAGGGCGGGCGTCTATGACTTGTGAGCCGTTAGTACCAATGAATGGCCAATGACCAATGACCAATGTCCGAACAATGTGCCATGACCATGGCCCGGGTGGTGGAATCGATACAGGTGTGGCATTTCGCGGTCCAATTCCGCGGCAGATGAGTTTTGTAGTGACGCCTCAGGGGGACCGACTCCGTTGCACACTCGTCATGCCTCACGCGAGAGTGCGCGCAGGCCTAGGGCTACGTCCTTGGCCATTAGGACTTGGTCATTCATTGGTCATTGGTCATTGGTCATTGGTCATTCTTTGGCCATTACTCATTCAATTTTCTCCGCGCACGGCGCGGACGCGCGAAGAGTCCCTGCTATGAAATGGAAGCCCACCTGGCTGTTGCTTGGATTGGCGGCGGGGTTGTTCGCCTTCATTGCGCTGGTCGAACGCCGCCTGCCGGACGCCCAGGTTGCGCAGCCCCGGTTGCTCTCCTTCAAAGCGAGCGAAGTCACCAACATCCAGCTCCGGCTGACCAATCAACTGGTGCTACGCGTCGAGCGAGACAAGGCGGATGCGCCCTGGGTTCTGACCGTGCCCATCTCTTATCCCGCCCACCCCTATGCCATCGAGTCGCTCATCCGGTCCCTCGAACAGGTCATGCCGCAGAACGAGATTTCGCAACAGGAACTCCGGGCCAGCCGACGCACGGTTGCCGAGTTCGGCCTGGACATCCCGCAGGCCACCCTGACCCTGCAACACAATGGCCAGCGCACCGAGATCCTTTACGGATCCAAAACACCGGTCGGCCGCGGAGTCTATGTGCAGGTGCTCAATCAACCCGGCATTTTTGTGATCAATTCCGACCTGGTCGACCGTTTGCCCCGCAGTCACAATGACTGGCGCGATACCCGCCTGATCCCCAGCGCCATCCTGATGAACCGCATCGAAGTTCGCGCCGGCGGACGCGGCTTCACGGTCGAGGTCGTCGACTCGACGAACCGGACTTTTGTGCTGACCAAACCGACCAAGGCCCGCGCCGACCCCGCCAAAATCGACGCGTTCCTGCGCAAGCTGTTCACCGCGGAAATCCAGAAATTCATCACCGACAATCCGCGCGCCGACCTGGAGCCTTACGGTTTGCAGCCGCCGGAAGCCGAACTGGCCTTCCTCGTCGGTACCAATGAGTCTTTCGTCGTCCAATTCGGCAAGGGCCCGACGAATGACCCGGCCAGCGTTTATGTCCGCCGCTTGAGCCAGACCAACATTGCGCTGGTGTCCCGCAGCGTGCTGGAAACCTTGCAGATTTCGCACAGCGACTTGCGCGATCTGCATCTGGTCAGCTTTGCCCCAAACGCGGTCGATGCCATGGAAGTCCTCGGCGCGGAAAACTTCACGGTCCGCCGCCAGACCAATGGCGGGTGGATGATCACCGAGCCGCAACTGGCCCTGGCCGACACCAACTCGGTGAGCGAATGGTTCGACCGCCTGGCCCGACTCGAAGGCGCGGTGGAAAAGGACGTGGTGACGGACTTTGCCAATCCTTACGGCCTGGGCGAGCCGGCCCGTCGCTACCTGCTGAAAAGCGCGGTGACCAATGCCGCCGGGCTCGTGACCAATCGCGTCGTGGCCGAGCTGGATTTGGGCCTCTGCCAGGAGGAAAAAGTCTTCGCCCGCCGCCCGGACGAGGCGACCGTCTACAGCGTGGCGCGCAAAGACGTGGCCAAGCTGCCGCATGCCGCCTGGCAATTGCGCGATCACCGGGTGTGGAGCTTCACCACCAACCAAATCCGCCGGCTCACCATTCAATACCACGGCCAGTGGCGGGTCCTGGAACGAAAGAGCAACGCTTCCTGGACCCTGGCCGAAGGTGACGGGATTGTCCCCAGCAGCAACCCCGCCCTGGAGGAAACCCTCCATCGCCTGGGGGAATTGCGCGCCTCGATCTGGGTGGCCCAAGGCGAAACGAACCGGGCGCTCTTTGGGTTCACCGAGAACAGCGATCGGATCACGCTCGAACTCAACAACGGTGACAAATCCCAGGTCCTCACGCTGGAGTTCGGCGGCCCTTCTCCCACGCAACTGCCCTACGCGCTGGCCGTCGTCGACGGCCAGACCTGGATTTTCGAGTTCGATCCGCGCTTGTACTTCGAGGTCCTCCGCGATTTGTTTAAACCGATGATTCGCGTCAGCCTATAGGCCAGGGGAAAGGCCCAATGCCGTTCCACCGCGCGAGTCCGCCCGCCGTGATGTAACATGCCCCCGGCCGAGCCAGCCGTGACGCAACCGACGCGACGCCGTGGGTGGCGGATTTTTTTCACGACGTTCAAGTGGTGTCGCATCGCCGCGCTGCTCTTTTTCCTGGTCGCCATTATCCTGGGCCTGTTTCTCGACCACGTCGGCCTGCCGGGCTGGCTGGAAAGGCGCGTGGAAAACCAGCTTCGCGCCAATGGCTGGGAGATGAAGTGCAGCCGGCTTCGCCTGCGCTGGTATCGCGGAATTGTCGCCGAAGATCTCCAACTTCAGCGCACCGACGCCGGGAAGAGCCCGCACCTGTTCATCCAGCGCGCCGAGTTCCGACTCAACTGGGAGGCGTTCAAGAAGTTTGACCTCGAAGCCGATGCGGCGTTGCTCAAGGGCGGGCGCTTGATCTGGCCCCTCCCGGGCACCAACCAGCCGCCCCGAACCCTGGTGCTCGACGACCTCGGCGGCGAATTGCTCTTTCAGCGCGGGGACCTCTGGGAGTTGAAATTCCTCGAAGCCCGCCTCCTGGGCACGCACGTGCGCTTCCGCGGCGACATCACCAATGCCTCCCTGGTGCGCGACTGGAAATGGCCCGTTCGCCCCAAACCGCCTGGCGCTGTCCCTGGAACCTTTTGGCACCGCTGCCTCAACGAGGCGGAAAAGGTTCGCTTTGCCGGACGGCCTGAATTGAACGTGATTTTTGCCGGCGACGCGCGCGTCTGGCCGAGCTTTGGGGCCACTTTGAGGTTCACCGGCCTTGGCTTGGAAGCGCCCTGGGGCGGGGGCACCAACTTCTCGCTGGCGGCCCGCCTGTTCCCGTGGCCGCGCACCAACGACCCCGTGCGCGCCGAGCTGAAGTTGACTGCGGAACAGTGGCATGGCCCGTGGGGTGGGGGCACCAACCTTTCTCTCGCCGCTCACCTGTGGCCGCTTCCGCTCTCCAACGACGCCGTCCGCGCCGAACTGAACCTGACAACGGAGCAATTGCAAAGCCCCCGCGGTGGAGCCACCAACTTGAACCTGACGCTCGCCTGGGAATTCTCTTTCGACCAATTGTTGGCGACCAACGTTTTTGGATCGCTGGAGTTCCAGGCCGTCCAGACCGATTGGGGCCGGCTGGATCGGCTGTTCCTGGAACTCGGCTCCCGACCCACCGGGACGAATGCCGGGCTGAATCAAACGCGACTCGTGGCAACGGCCGAGGGCTTCCGCAGCCGGCTGGCCGAAGCCAGGCAAATTCAACTCAGCGCCACCGGCGTTCATTCCGGCACCCGTTTGTTGCCGGCGACGGTCGACACGGTGTGGACCGTGCAGGACGTGCGCGCGTCGTGGCTGACTTCCCGTTGGGCGCAAGCGGTGGCCAAACTGGACCTGGCCTCGCTCGAATCCAAGCGGGTCGGGCAAGGCGGCCTCCCCTGGCTGGAACAATGGAGGAACATCCCCGTCAGCGCGACGGCGACGCTCAGCAACGTGTTGGCACCCGCTCTGAAGGCCGATCAAGCCGACCTCAAGGTTCGCTGGCGCTTTCCGAACCTCGAGCTGGAGGCCGGCACGGCGCTGCGCGACGGCACGGCCCGCGCGAGCGCGTCGTTGCAGGCCGAGACGCGTGAATTGCGCATCCAGGCGCGAGGCGCATTCGATCCGCAGAAGCTGGCGCCTTTCTTCAACGCGAACCTCGAGCCCTGGCTCAGCCTTTGCACCTTCCAATCGCCGCCCGTGTTTCAGGGGGAAGGGCGCTTGATCTTGCCGGCCTGGACGAATGCTCCGCCCGACTGGCGCGCCCAACTCCAGCCTACCCTGGCGATCTCCTGCCAGCTGGATGCGCCGGCCGGGACGTGTCGCGGGATCGCCTTCCGATCCGTCCATCTGCCGCTCGCGTTGACCAACCGCTGGTGGACAGTCTCCGGTTTCCGCATGAACCGGCCGGAAGGAGCCTTGGTGGTCGTCGGTTTTAGTGACCAGCGCACGGACAACTTCCGCGCGGTCTTTCGCAGCGGGTTCGACCTGGGCGCCCTCCGTCCAGCCTTCCCAAGCCGGATGGCGCAGAACGTTTTTGACTTCTTTAAGTTCACCACGCCTCCGGAGATTGAGGGTGAAGTCAGCGGCAATTGGCGGGACCTGACCCGGCTGAACGGCGTGGCCAACGTGGCCGCGACGAATGCCGTCTTCCGCGGCCAGCCGGTCAAGGCTTGCACCGCGCGAGTGATGTATACGAACCAGTTTCTTTCCATTCTCGATCCGCTCGTGTTGCGCGAGGGCGAACAAGGCACGGCCGCGGGCATCGGCATCAACCTCGCCGAGCGACGCCTCTTCCTGACGAATGCCGTCGGCCGACTCGCCCCGCGCGCCGTCACGCGCTCGATCGGGGAGGAGGCCGACGAAGCGGTGGCACCTTTTGTCTTTGATGACCCGCCCTTGGCGCGGGCGGAAGGATCGGTGTCGTTCCGCGCGGGCGATCACAGCGAAGACCTGCAGTTCGAGGTGGAGGGCGGCCCGTTCCATTGGCAGCGATTTCACCTGGAGCAGGTCAAGGCCAGGTTGTTCTGGCGCGGCAAGACGCTCACGATCACGAATCTGCTGGGCCGCTGGCGCGGCGCCCAGGTGGCCGGCTGGGCTTACTTTGACTTCGCGCCCAAGGACACCGACCGGTTCTCCTTCCACGTGCGGATGGAGCGAGGGGATCTGCGACCGATCTTGCGGGACTTGCAGCCCGGCAAAACAAACCGGGTCGAGGGAACGGTCAGTGGGGAGCTCGATGTCACCAGTGCCGACACGCGAAATTGGAAGAGCTGGCAAGGCTATGGGCACGTCCAGTTGACCAACGGATTGCTCTGGGACCTCCCGCTGTTCGGCGTGTTTTCTCCCGTGCTTAACACCGTCATGCCGGGCTTGGGCAACAGCCGGGCCCGCCACGCCACCGCCACCTACATCATGACCAACAGCGTGATCTATTCCAAGGACCTGGAAATCCGCGCCACGGCCATGCGCATGCGCTATCAAGGCTCGGTGGACTTCGAGCGGCACGTCGAGGGCCGGATGGAAGCCGAGCTGTTGCGCGACCTGCCGGCGCTCGGGTTTGTCATCAGCAAAGTCCTTTGGCCGGTGACCAAACTCTTCGAATACAGAATCACCGGCACGCTGGACAATCCAAAGACCGAAGAGCTCTACGTGATATCTCGAATTTTGCTGATACCGCTCCATCCTTTCAAGACGATCCGGGAAATTCTCGGCGTGGAGGAAAAGCCGCTGGAAAATCCCAACCCGGGCTCTCCCGACAAAGGGCCCGAGTAAGATCCGCGGATCCAGCATTTGGCGTGGTATGGGGAGCGATTTACGATTTACGGTTTACGATTCACGAGTCCGGGGTGACTCATCGATCGGGGCGTGACGAACGGGACCGGGGGTTATCTGAGAGCGTGGTTGAAAAATTCTCTCTCCATGGACCGACTTGTCACTTGTAACTTGAAACTTGTAACTGGCGATTTGGAGAAGCTCATCCGGAGCGTGGCCCTATTTTCAATCACCAGTTACCAGTCTAAGCGGTTCATAGTCCCAAAGTGCGGTCAAGAAACCGTGGAGTCTCTCCCAGACCGCGCCTGCTTCGCTGAACCGAGGATTGCACATTGCTCATTGTTCATCCCGTCCCTCCTGACGCTATTATCCCACAAATGAGCAATGAGCAATGAGCAATGAGCAATGAGCAATGAGCAATGAGCAATGCCTCACGACTTAGCGAGCAATTCGAGGGCGCGTTTGGCGATTTGCTCGACCACTTCCAGCCGTCCGACTCCTTCATAACCACAGGAGAGCATCCCGGCATCGGGCCCGGTGAATTGGGCGCCGCGGGATTTGAGCAGGGTGACGTTTTGTTGGGTGGCCGGGTGTTGCCACATCTTGCCGTTCATGGCGGGCGCGATCAGCAGCCTGGCCTGGGAGTTCAAGGCCAGGGCGATGCAGGTCAGCGCGTCATCCGCGATGCCATGGGCCAGCCTGGCGATCACGTTCGCCGTGGCGGGCGCGATGAGCAGCAGGTCCGCCGCATCCGCCAGGGTGATATGCGTGGGCTTCCAGCCTTCCTCTTCGTCGTAAAGATCGGTCACGACCGGATGACGCGAGAGCGTCTTGAACGGCAGCGGCGTGATGAACCGGAGCGCGTCGGCCGTCATCACCACGTGGAGTTGACAGCCCTGCTTGACCAGCAGGCTGGCCAGGTCAACGGCTTTGTAAGCGGCGATGGATCCGGTAACGCCCAACACAATGTTCATACCCATGGGCCAATGATCGGTTTTCGTTAACTCATTTAACTCCCCCCAACGCTCCATGCCCTCTCCCGCGACTCAATTGTAGCCGGGCAACTGGGCGCGAGATTGCTTCATTTGCTCGGCGTCCAGGATGGCCTGGAGACGGCGCACATCTTCCTCGATGCTCGAACTGACGATGAGGTAATCGAAGTTCTTCCATTGCGCGATCTCCTGGCGGGCCACGCTCAGCCGCTTGGCGATGACAGGCGGCGGATCCTGGCCGCGCTTCTTGAGGCGCGCTTCCAGGACGTTGATCGAGGGGGGCGCGAGGAACACAGTGACCAGCGCGCGTTTCAACTCATGGTCCTCTTCGGCGTGAGCGCGGATGGTGGCCGCGCCCTGCACGTCGACGATCAGCAACACGTCCTTGCCGGCGCGCAATTTGCCCAGGACTTCGGACTTCAACGTCCCGTAACTGTTGCCGTGGACGGTGGCATGTTCGAGGAAGTTCCCGGCCTGGACCCGCTTCAAAAAGGTCGTCGCGTCGAGGAAATAATAATCCACCCCGTCCTTTTCCCCGGGACGCGGCTCGCGCGTTGTGCAAGTGATGGCCCGCGCCATATTCGGACGCGCGGCCAGCGTCTGCACGCAGAGCGTGGTCTTGCCCGTGCCGGACGGCGCGGAAATCACGACCAGCATGGGACTGGAGCTAAGCGAGGGCGCAGACCGGGGCGTGGCGGCGGCGGCGGCATTCGACAATCGCATCTCGGCCTTGCCCATTGCCGTCACTCCACGTTTTGGGCCTGCTCCCGGAATTTTTCCAACTCCGCTTTGAGGACGACCACTTCGCGCGAGATGGAGCTGTCGTTGGCCTTGGAACCGATTGTGTTGATCTCGCGGTTCATCTCCTGCGCCAGAAAATCCAGCGTCCGCCCGATCGGCTCGGTGGATTTCAAACAATCGTCGAACTGCTGGAAATGACTTTGCAGGCGGGTTAGTTCCTCGGAGATGTCGGAGCGGTCGGCGAAGAAGATCACCTCCTTGAGCAGACGTTCCTCGTCGATTTGCAGGTCTTCGAGTCCGGCGCCTCTGATGCGCTCGATCAGTTGCTCGCGATAACGTTGTTGCACGAGGGGCGATTCCTTGCGGACGCGCGCGACGGCCTTGCGCATCGTTTGCACGCGTTCGCAGAGATCCTTGCGGAGGTTGGCGCCTTCCCGGGAGCGCATTTTCAGCAGCATGCCGAGAGCCTGCTGGAGGGCTTTGCTGACCGCCGGCCAGAACGCCTCCGCGTCGCCGACTTCGGCATCGTCTTGCAACACACCCGGCGAGCGCATGAGCAGGTCCAGGGAGATCTCCTCCTTGAGATGGAGCTCCTTGGCCAGGCGGCGCATTTCGTGCGCGTAAGCCAGGGCGAGCGAGCGGTTGACCTGCACCCGCGCCCCTTCCTTGCCCTCGGCCGCCTGCAGCGTCAGCCGCGCGGTCAGACGCCCCCGGGCGACCCGCCGATTGATCTCGTCGCGGATCTGCGCTTCGAGCACTTCCAGTTCCCGGGGAAGATTGATCGAGATCTCGCTCTGCTTGCGGTTGACGGAACTAAGCTCAAACGTGACCTTGAAACCGTTCTGGGAACACTCGCCCCATCCGTAACCGGTCATTGATTTCATGCGCAGCCTGACTATGACCAAAGCAGCGGCGGATGTCCAATGGCGAATGCCCGATGACCAATGACCAATGACCAACTTTGAACTTTGAACTTTGAACTTTGAACTAAAGCTGGATCCGCTCGGCCACCTGGGCCACGTCCTTGTCGCCGCGGCCGGACAAGTTGACGATGACCAACTGGTCCTTCGCCAGGTGCGGCGCCCGCTGGATGAGCGCGGCGATGGCATGGGCGCTTTCGAGGGCCGGGATGATCCCTTCCAGACGCGCCAGTTTCATGAACGCGTCCAGCGCCTGGGTATCCGTGGCGTAGGTGTACTCGACGCGTTTCGCGTCCCGCAACCAGGCGTGCTCCGGGCCGACCGCCGCGTAGTCGAGTCCCGCCGAAACGCTGTGGGTGAGTTGAATCTGGCCGTGTTCGTCCTGGAGGATATAGGATTGGGTGCCCTGCAGCACGCCGAGAGACCCGCCCTGAAACCGCGCCGCGTGTTTCTCGGGCTTGATGCCTTCGCCCCCGGCCTCCACCCCGAGCATCCGCACCGAGCCATCTTCGAGGAAGGGATAGAACAATCCGATGGCATTGGAGCCGCCGCCGACGCAGGCCATCAGCAGATCGGGCAGGCGCCTTTCTTTCTCCTGGATTTGGCGCCGCGCCTCGTCGCCGATGATGCGCTGGAAATTGCGCACCATCACCGGATAGGGATGCGCCCCGTAAGCGGTGCCGAGAATGTAGTGCGTGTGGCGCACGTTCGTCACCCAGTCGCGCATCGCCTCGTTGACCGCTTCCTTGAGGGTTTTCTGTCCGGCCGACACGGGCACGACTTCGGCGCCGAGCATTTTCATGCGATAGACGTTGAGGGCCTGCCGCGCGCAATCCACCTCGCCCATGTAGATGACGCATTTGAGGCCGAACATCGCGCTGACTGTGGCGGTGGCCACGCCGTGCTGGCCCGCGCCGGTCTCCGCGATGATGCGGGTCTTGCCCATGCGCCGGGCGAGCAGCATCTGGCCCATCGCATTGTTGATCTTGTGCGCGCCGGTGTGCAGCAGGTCCTCGCGCTTGAGATAAATCTTCGGCCCGCCGAGTTCGCGCGTCAGCCGTTCCGCGAAGTAAAGCGGGGTGGGACGTCCGCAGAATTCGCGCAGGTAGTAGTCCAGTTCGCGCTGGAACGCCGGATCCTGCTGGGCGCGGAAGTACTCCTCCTCCAGTTGCTGCAGCGGGTGCATCAACGTTTCCGGCACAAACCGTCCGCCGTAGGGACCGAAGTGACCCCGGGCATCCGGCAGTTTCTCAGTAGCCATGGCGCCCATCATGCCGCCTGACCCTAACCGCCGGCAACTCTCATTGCGGATTGCGGATTGCGGGTTGCGGATTGCGGGGGGGGCGCAGGCCAGGATTCTTCTGCTCGACCGCGAGCGGCAGACAGTCGTTCGGGGGCGCCACGTGGGAACCGGTGAGCTTGACGGCGGACGACCTGTTGAGCTCAGAGCCTCAGCGACCCAGACAGCAGTTGGAGCACGAATGGACGCATTTCAATGATGTTTTTTCATGGAACAGTGATCATTTCGCCACCTGGTCATCCGTGAAATCCGTGCCATCCGTGGTCTGCTCTGTTCCTTTGTTCAGAGGTTAACCACGGATGGCCCAGATAGCACGGATGGAAGAGCAAGCGCAGGTTGGAGGGAGCTTTGAGTGCTGACTTGCAGGTAGGCCGGTCCTTCCCACCAAAGACTTCTCGCATCCGTCTCATCCAACATCCGAGATCTCCGGCGCCGGATGCCGGTTAGATCCCAGGTCCGAACGCCGTAGATTGCCCTCCGCTATTCAGTTGTTTCAACTGTGGCTGAAATCGGACCTCGCGAAGGTTCATGTCTATGTGTTTCCGAGATACTTCCGCCTCAAAATTCGGGGGGTTTTTGACCGGGTGACGATTTTCGTCATGCGCCCGGTTGCGGGTTGCGGATTGCCCAATCCGCAATCCGCAATCAGCGCAGATAATCCAATAACGAACTGCCTAAAATCTTCGCCGCGCTCTGCAACGAGGCCTGGTAGGCGGTCTGGGTTTGGCTCAGCCGCACCAGGGTTTGGGCCAGGTCGGCGTCGGCTTCATTGGAGACGAGCGTTTCAATGGTGTCGCTGCGCCGGGTGGCCAGGGCGTTGGTCGCCTCCAGCCGCGATTGGATCGCCCCGTTGGTGCTGAGGTGAATCAGGAAGTTGTCTTCATCCTTGGCCAGATCGGCTCGGTCGGTGTTGGCAATGCCCGCGACGTTGCCGGAAAGCAAATTGTTCTGGAGCGAGATGAGGTGATTGAAGAAATCGGCGCCGGCACGGCTGTCGGTGATGAGCCCGCGCGGTCCGCTGCCGCTGGAATTGGATCCCACGGCCTGGGCGCTCAGGGTGACGTCGCTGGCAATTTCACTCTCCGCCTGGGTGCTGTTGCCCTGGTAGGTGACGCTGGTGACGTTGCCGTTGGCGTCGGTGGTCAGGACAAAGGGCGGCTGATCGCTCTGGGTGCCGGAGAACAAGTAGTCGCGGCCATTCCGGCTGTTGGCGGTCTGCACGGCCTGCTTGATCAGTTCGGTGACTTCCTTGGCGTAGAGGTTGAGGTCCGCCTGGGGTGCCAAGCCATCGGCCGAGACGGCAATTTCGCCGGCGCGATCGGAGACTTGTTTGAGGCCCTTCATGGCGTTGAAGGAGGCAGTGGCCACTTCCTGGAGGCGGGAGATATTCCGCTGATACTGGGCGACGGACTTGCCTTCGGCCTGGAGGTCGAGGACGCGGCGCATGGCCACGGGGTCGTCTTCGGGCAATTGCACGCGCTGGCCGGAGGCGGCCTGGGTTTGGAGCTTGTTCTGGCGTTGGCTCAGCGAATTAAGCCCGTCGATCAGGCTGTTCGGGAATGTATTGGCCGTGACTCGCATACGGATTCAACTTTTCGCCGACTTGACTCGCGGAACCGCCGTGCCGGATTGCAGGAGTGAAATCGGTCCAATGAGTGACATGGGGCTTATCGTTTTAGATCGACGACCGTCTGCAGCATTTCATCGATCGTGGTAATCAACTTGGCCGACGCTTCAAAGGCGCGTTGGAATTTGATCAGGTCCGTCATCTCCTCGTCGAGGGAAACGCCGCTGACGGAATCGCGCTGGCGCAGGAGCATGTTCTCGACGATGTGCTGGTTGTCCAATTGGGCGTTGGTGCTGTTGAGGGAATGGCCCAGTTGGGCCACGGATTGCCCATAGCTCTCGAGCAGGGTCTGGTTGGCCAGGGCGGGTTGATTCTTGTTGACCAGTTGCGCCAGGCCCACCGCGACGGTGTTGTCACCCACCGCGCCGGCGATGCCGCTGGCCTGGATCTTCGATGGGTCGTCCGCCAGGTTCGAGTTGACCGCAAGATCGGCCGCGTTGGTGCCGGTGAAGAAGTTCTCCCCGGTCGTGCCGGCCAGGCCATAGCCGGTGGCGTGAACGGCGTTGACTTCGCTGATGAGCGTGCCGGCCAGCGTGTCGAGATTGGTTTGGAGCGTGGCGAGATCGTTGTCGCGCGCGTCGAGCGTCCCCTGGATCGAGCCTCCGGTGAGATTCAGACTGGTGCCGCCCGTGGCCGTGCGGACGAGCAATTGGCCGCCGCCGGCGTCGTACGTTTCCAGGGAGTCGAGCACCTTGTTGCCGGACACGAGGGTCACGCCGTCGACGGCGATATCCACGCCGCCATTGGCATTGGCGGTGGTGTCAATCTTCACCAGTTTGGCCAGTTCTTCGATCTTTTGCTGGCGAATGTCCCGCAAGTCGTTTGCTTTGCCCTGGCCGCCCGCTTCGGTGACGATGATCTGGTCGTTCAGTTTGGCGAGATCGTTGAGCGCGCTATTGGCTTGCGCGACGTCGCTGTTCAAGGAGTCGTCGAGGGAGGAGCGCAGGTTGGAGAGGCCGCCGGAGACCTGGTTGAACCGGGTGGCGAGATCCTGCGCCTTCAGGATGAGCGCCTGCCGTTCCGAGGAGGAAGTTGGATCGGTGGAAAGGCTTTGAAAGGCGTTGAACAGATCGGACAAGGTTTCGGCGATGCCATGCTGGCCGCCGATGCCGCTGGCGGCGGCGGAACCTTCGGCGCCGGTGGCCTGGCGGTCGATGAGCTGGCCGAGGGCGGCCTGGGCCAATTGCAGCGCCTGCTGCTTCGATTCGTAAGCGCCGCGCACACTGGTCTCGCTGACGACTTGCCGGTCGATGAGCGCGTCGCGCAATTGCACGATGGCCACGGCGTCGGCGCCGGTGCCTTGCGGGCCGAATTCAGAGGGGACAGGGAAGGACGTTTCGATGGCGACGCGCTGGCGGGAATAACCTGGGGTATTGACATTGGCCAGGTTATGGCCGGCCACTTCCGTTCCGTTGCGCTGGGTTTGCAACGCACGGTTGGCCATGCTGAGCGTGCCGAAAAGTCCGAGCATACGTTCTCTTTATCTTTATCGGCTCAACCGACGGCTTCGTACAGTGGCGGGGTGGGCAGCGCGTGTAACTGGCGGTCGCCGTGTTCGTTATACACCTGGGTTTCGCGGGCCGGGAAGAGCATGCCCAGGAAACGCTGCATCAAGTCGACCGACCGGCTGAGGACCAGGTGGTTTTGCCGGGCCCGCTGCTGGACGCGCTGGAGGAGGGCGTTGTTCTCATCGACCAACGACTGCAGGAGCGGCCGGTAATCGGCCGGCAAGAGGGGAACCAGTTCGACAAAAGTGGACGTCTCCCGCACGGCCAACTCGCGGGCCAGGGCGCGTTGGTCGGTTTCCCGCTCCCGCCGGGCGGCCTGAAGCACCTTGGCCTGGTTTTGAATGGCGGTGGTGGCCACGAACATTTCGTCGGCCAGCCGATGGATGGCACTTTCCTGCTGTTGATCGAGCAGGGCGAGCATTTCCCCATAGTGCGTCAGTTCTGCGCGCAAGGCGGCGATGAGTTTTTCGATAGCTGCGATCATGAACGATTTTCGGTGTTCGCTCCGTCGTGGAGAGGGTGAGGGTTGGAATCGGAAGCCGCGCCGCTGCCGGAAGTGGCGGGATCGTCGGCGGGGCGGCCAGTGGATTGCGCAAGGGAGTCGCCTTTGGCATGGCAGACCCAGCCGAGAGCCCATTCCTCTTCCGGGCTGGCGGCGCGGGCTTTGGCCCCGCGGCTTTTGAAAATGGATTTGGCGAAGCTTGCGCCCATGGTCACGGCTTTTGTTCGGCGGCGGCGGCGGCGACGGGCAAGGTTTGCTGGACCAATTGTGATTCCAGGCTGCGGGCCAGGCCGAAACTCCCGCTCCGACTGATGCCATCGGCGAGCTGGTTGGTCACCATGTCCTGATAAATCCCGGTGGTGGAGGATTCCTGGTTGATCTTGGAATGGAACACCGGCTTGCGGGCTTGTCCGAGAATCTGGCGCAAGAGGACTGCTTCGAACTGGCGGCTGACTTCAGCCACCTTTTGAGCCTGGGAAAGGGACTTATTGGCCGCCAATTGCTCAATCGGCAGCTCTCCGGACCGGACCGGCGCGCGCAAAGACAGGACATTCATATCAACGGATCATCAACTCAGCATGAAGCGCACCGGCTTGCTTCATGGCCTGAAAAATTGCCATCATGTCGCGCGGCGTCACGCCGAGGGAATTGAGGCTGGAGGCGACCTTCTCCACCGTGGGCAACTCCGGCAAGGGCACCAGCGAGGCCTTTTGCTCCGCGACTTTCGTGTCGGTGCGCGGGGTCACGACGGTGTGGCCGGTCTGGCTGAATGGCTGGGGCTGAGAGACATCGAAGGTGTTGGCAATGGTGATGGTGATGTTGCCGTGCGACACCGCGCAACTGGAGATGCGGATGCGCGAGGTCGCCACGATCGTGCCGGTCCGTTCGTTGATGATGATGCGGGCGGGCGTGTCGGGATCGACTTCGATGGCTTCGACGCGGGCGATGAAATCGACCACCGAACCGGATAAGTTTTCGGGGACTCTCACTCGCACCGTGGTGGAATCGACCGCTTCGCAGCTGTTGGTGAAAGTCCCGTTGATGGCGCCGGCCAACCGGGCGGAGGAGGTGAAATCCGGTTCGCGCAAGAGCAGCTCGATCACGTTATCGCGGGCGATCTCCGTGGGAATTTCCCGCTCGACGAGCGCTCCGCCGATGATTTCGGCGGTGGTGGGATGGTTCTTTTGCACGTTGGCGCCGTCGTTCCCGCCGGAAATGCCCCCAATGGACAGCGCCCCTTGGGCCACCGCATACACCTTTCCGTCCGCCCCCAGCAGCGGCGTCTGCAACAGCACTCCCCCTTGCAAGGTCTTCGCGTCACCGATCGAGGAGACCGTCACGTCGCTCCGGGAGCCATTCTTTTTGAAAGCGGAGATGTCGGCGGTGACCATGACCGCCGCGACGTTCTTGGAGGAGAGGGTCGCCGGAGGCACGTTGACCCCGAAGCGTTGCAGGAAATTCGCGATGGTTTGCAGCGTGTAGACCGGGTTCTTGTCGCCGTCGCCGGCAATGCCGGTCACCAAACCGTAGCCGACGAGTTGGTTATCCCGTGCGCCAGCCACCATGCTGATGTCCTTCACGCGCGACGCAGCGCAAGCGGGCTGGCCAGCGGCCAGCAGGAGCCAAGCTCCAATGACCAATGACCAATGACCAATGACCGCTGCGCAATGACCAATGACCCAATGACCAATGACCAATAAATGCCCAAGGCCCAATGTCCAGGCGGGGCGCACCCGCTTCGCCGGCTGCGGCAGTCCAGCTTTGGTCATTGGGGATTGGTCATTCATTGGTCATTGGTCATTGGTCATTGGTCATTGGGTCATTGTGCAGCAGGTCATCGACGCTCTTTCCACCGCCCACTTCAGAACGGGGTGATCTTCTCCCACACGCGGTGCAGCCAGCCTTTGCGCTGGTTGTCGCTAATCGTCCCTTTGGAGACGAAGCGGATGCTGGCGTCGGCCACGTTGTAACTGAAGACGGTGTTGTTCGCATTGACATCCTCGCTCCGGACCACGCCGCGGAGAACCGCTTCCTGTTTCTCGCCGGAAACGAACGTCTCGCGACGGCCTTCGATGATCATGTTGCCGTTGGGCAACACGTCGGTGACGCGCACGGCGATGCGGGCGGTGATTTTCTCCGAGTTGTTGATCTTGCCGCCGCCATCGAAGCTCTGCGAGCCGCCGAATTTGAGCGCGGGCAGCCTGCCGCCCTTGCTGAGAAACCCGCTGGCCGCCGGGGAATAAAGAATCGTATCGAGACTGGCATCGACGCTGGAGGACTTGGAAGTCTTGGTGCTGTTTTCCTTCGAGGCCGTGTTGTTCTCCTGGACCAGGATGTTGATGAGGTCGCCGACGGCGCGGGCGCGTTTGTCGGCAAACATGGAGCGCGATGAATCCTCCCGCCATAACGAGCCGTGCTCGGCCGGCGAGACGATCGGAGCCAGCAGGATGACCGACACCGCCAACCGGGCGAGGACGCGCAGGGCCGGGGGAAGAGCGAAGCGAAAATTGAAAATTGAGAAGAGGGATTCCGTCGGCTCGCCCGTGCGACCGTCGGCCGGTTGGCGAGGGGCGGGCTCGACCGGGGCCAACGGTTCCTGGACCGCCCGGTGGCTGCTCCGGCTAGAGATTAATGAGGACGGTTTGTTCATCCTGGACCTTGGCATAAAACTCGCGCCTGGTTTTGGGGTTGCGCACTCGCACGGTCTGGCCAGGCAGACCGTCGGCGAGCACTTCGACTTTCAGGGAGATGTTCAGGGTGCCGTCGCGTACCAGGCCATCGACCAATTGGCCGCGCAGGACGGCCGGGCGAATCCGCACGGCCCGGCTGAGCAAGGGTTGGCCGGCCGGGACGGTTTCCACCAACTCGATGGACGGGTTTCTGAGGGCCGATTCCTCCAGCGGTTCGCGCAAGGTCAGGACATCGCGCGGTTCCGGAGTGAGGTCGACTTCCTGGAGGGATTGCCCTCGCTTCAACAGGGAACGGGCCACGAGAACGTCCTTGAGCACCTTCGCCTGGGCCACGACCTGCCACGGACCCAAATGATCCGGGCCCGCCACCAACTCGAAGCGGACGATGAAATTTGCCCCCACGCCGGTGGCCGGCAGATCCAGCACTTTCAGGACGAGAGTCTCGTCGGGCACCATCACCGGGCTCCAGGGACGGCTCAAACGCAGTTCCAATTCGCCCTTGTCCCTGACCGACTCCTGCTGGAGCGTGGCGGTCAGCAGTTCGCGCAGGCCGTGCTCGTCCAGCGGGCGTCCCCGGCGAGTGATGCGGATTTGGGCTGCGCCCGACCAGTTGGAGACGATCAGCCCGGGGGCGGCTTTTTGCAGGAGGTCCTGCACCTGGGCCCGTGAAATCAAAGCCGCCTGGCCGAACGGCGGAGCGCCGGCCAGGCGGATGGGTTGGGCAGTGAGGGCAGAAAAGGGAGTGGAGACGAGTTGCTGGAGAAAGATGCCGCCGCTGTCCACCTGGGCGGCTGGCAACAAAGTCAAGGCGGGGACTCCGGGCAACGCAAGAACCCGAAGCCCTCCGCCCGACAGCGCGCACAGGAGAAGCGCGCAAAGCGTCGTGCGAGAACGGGGGAAGATTCCGCCGATGGTCGCGGCGCGGCTCATTAGCGGCGGAGGTTATTGCTCAGTTGCATCATCTCGTCAGCGGCTTGGACCGACTTGGCGTTCACTTCATAGGCGCGCTGAGCGATGATGAGGTTGACCATCTCTTCCACCACCTTGACGTTGGACATTTCCAGGTAGCCCTGCTCCATGGTGCCGAAGCCGTTTTCCCCCGCGTTGCCGATCTCGGGCGTGCCGGAGGCGGGAGTTTCGCGGTAGAGATTGCGGCCGACAGATTCGAGCCCGGACGGATTGGCAAAACGCACGAGCGTCACCTTGAAGGACTGCGTGCCATTGCTGGCGCGGGCGGAGAGGTCGCCATTGGCCGAGATGGCGATGTCGGTCGTGCCGGTGGGGATGGGTTGGAACCCGCTTTGCACGGCCAGGCCATCGCTGGTCGTGACCCGGCCGTCGGCGGCCCGCTTGAACGCGCCGTCGCGCGTGTAAGCCCGGGTGCCGTCGGGCAGTTGCACTTCAAAGAATCCGTCGCCCTGGATCGCCACATCGAGCTGCTCGCCCGTGTGGGTCAATTCGCCGGTGGTGAAAATCTTGGAAGTGGCGACGGCGCGCGAGCCGTGACCGACGTGCAGGCCGGTGGGAAGCTGGTTGCCGCCGCCCTGATCGGAACCCGGGGCGCGGTAAGTCTGGTAGAGCAAATCCTGGAACTCGATCTTGCTCTTTTTGAAGCCGGTGGTATTGACGTTCGCCAGGTTGTTGGAGATGACGTCGAGGTTCAGCTGCTGGGACTGCATGCCCGAAGCCGAGGAATAAAGTGAGCGAAGCATAGGTCAGGTTCAACTGATGTTGCCCAGGTCGGTGATGGCCTTGGCGATTCGGTCGTCGTGGATTTGCGCCATCCTCTGGTTGGCTTCGAATGTCCTCATGGCGGTCATCAGATTCGCCATTTCCATGACTACGGAAGTGTTGGCGGCCTCGAGCGCGCCCTGCCGCAAGCTGGAAGCCGTGGCCGGAGTCCCGTTCGCCTTCGGGTTGTCCGCCGTAAAATAGGCGCCGCTGAGGCGCGTCAGCTGGGTCGGATTGCCGAATTCGGTCAGCTTGATCCGGCCCTTCAGGTCGGCACCCTGGCTGACTTCGCCCGTGGCGGCAATGGAGACTTCGGTGTGATTGTTCAAATCCAACACGATCGGGCCGCCCTCGCCGAGGATGCGGTAGCCTTCCTTCGTCACGAGTTGGCCCTGGGCATCGATATGGAACTCGCCGTCCCGCGTATAGGCAGTGGCGCCGTTGGGCAACTGCACCTCGAAGAAGCCGTTGCCGTCGATCGCCAGGTCGGTCTTCACGTTGGTGACGCGTACTTCGCCCGGCTGAAAATTCGTGCTGGCCTGGCCGGCGTTGAGGAGCACCCCGCGCGCCGCGCCGGGCGCCGCATGCAACCCGGCCTGCACGGCGGCGAAAGAAAAATCCTGCTTCTTAAAGCCGGGAACCGAACTGGACGCCAGGTTCTCCGCAATCGTCTCCTGCCAGCGATCCATCGCATTGAGGGCCGAGGCGGCTTGGTAGAGACTCACATTCATTCCAGGAGTGTTTAGCAGTGGCTATGCCAGTGCGGATTTGCCCGGTTTCCTGAGGGTTGCGCCGATGGGCCGGGTCCGGAACGGAAAAAGATGCCGTCTGGCAGCGCGGGTAGGGCAAATTGGATTTGCGATTTGGGATGGGGGGATGCGGCGTGCAGGATGCGGGATGCGGGATGCAGGATGCAGGATGCGGGATGCGGGATGCGGGATGCAGGATGCGGGATGCAGGATGCGGGATGCAGGATGCGGGATGCGGGATGCAGGATGCAGGATGCAGCAATTACGCTGCTTCGCGGTGAACTTGGATCGCGCGCTGCGCGCCACGTATCGCGTATCGTCTCTCCCAACTTGCATCCTGCATCCTGCATCCCGCATCCCGCATCCCAAATCGCAAATTCCCCCGCGCTCAATACGAACAGGCCAAATCGATGACCTGCCCGCAGGCACACTCGATGCGAATGGCCGTGACGCGCTCGCCGTCGCGTTGCAGGGTCACGACCGGCTTGCCGCCGGCGCCGCCGGCCGCATGGGTGTGGGGAGTGCCGGGCGTGGCGAGCGGCGTGAAGGAAGTTCCAGGCTCCGTTTTCGAGACCACTCGGATGCCGCGGGGATTGACCGGAGTGACGGCCGGTTGCGCTCCCGCGGTGGGAATCGGGTCGAAAGGAATGAAGGGCTCCGAGACGGCTCGTTGGCTCATGCGCTGGGATCCTGCTTCGGTCGCACTTTCAGCATCACCGTGATGCGCCGGTTCGTTTCGTCCTCCGGATTGGTGTCGGACATCGGGATGGTATCGCCATAACCGGCGACCTTGCGGATTTGATTCGGGGAGACGCCGTGCTCGATGAGTTTGCGTCGCGCCGCACTGGCGCGGTCGGAGGAGATCTCCCAATCGCCGTAGTCGGGACGGAGCGGGATGCGTCCGCGCTCGGTGTGGCCCTCCAGTTCGACGGCGAAGCTGGCGTAGAGCGAGATCTGCCAGGCAATGGTGGACATCACCCAATCCCCGTAGGGAGTGAAGTCGGCGGACTGCGGCTGGAAGATGGGCCGGCGCGACCGGTCAAAAATGCTCAGGCGCAGCCCTTCGCTGGTCAGCTCCAGCTTGGCGATCTTCTCGTTCTCCGGCTCCCCTTCCTTCTGCAGTCCTTTGAGCAAGTCTTCGTTCAGGCGTCGCAGCATGGCCAACTCGATGGCGGAGGCGGAATCGAAATTGCCGGCTCGATCGCGGGAGGAGACCCGGGTGTCTTTGCCAGGGATGATGCCGATGGATTCCTTGGTCAACGATGCGAAGGGGTTGGTGAAGGAACGTTGGACGGCTTCCTTGATTTTTTCGTCCTGGGAAGTCAGCCAGAGCACGATGAACAGCGCCATCATGGCCGTGACAAAATCGGCATAGGCGACTTTCCAGGAGCCGCTGGTGTGGGTGGGTTTGTGTTTGGCCATGAGGAAATCACTTGCCGATGCCCTTGAGCATCAACTCCAGTTCGTCGGAGGTCGGTCGCACCTCGCTGCTCAAGCCGCGGCGGGCCACTTCCACGGCCATGACCGGCGCCATGCCGTTGGCGAAACCAATGACCGACGCGGCGATACAACGGGCGTAGCTGAGCTCCGCCGCGCCGTTGAACTCCAGGTTCATCGCCAGGGGATTGACGAAACCGTAGGAAAGCAATATGCCGAGAAATGTTCCCACGAGCGCGGCGGCCACGTGCTCGCCGATCTGCTCGATGGGGCCGGCGATGGAACTCATCGTAATGACGATGCCGAGCACCGCGGCCACAATCCCGAAAGCCGGCATGGCATCGGCCGCCCGGCTGAGCACGCTGACGGGACGGCCCCGCTCGTTCTCCATCGCCTCCAACTCGATCTCCATGAGGGCCCGGAGTTGGTCGGGCTTGACCTTGCCGTCGATGATCGGGCGCAGCCCGCTGCAAAGAAACTGGATGGCGTAATGGTTTCTCGAGACGGTCGGGTATTTGTTAAAAATGGTGCTGCTGGCGGGATTGGTGACATGATCTTCCAGTGCGATCATGCCGTTGCGCCGCCCGAGCATGAACAATTCGTAGAGGGTCTTGAACAGTTCCTCATAGGATCCCTTGGAATACGGTGCGCCCTTGAACGAAGTCAGGATCTGTTTGAACAGATCCAGGATGACCCTTCGCGGGGCCATCGTGACCATCGCTCCCAGGGCCGAGCCGGCGATGATGACAAATTCGGCCGATTGCATCAGGTGGACCGGGTGCCCTCCCGCCATGAGGAATCCTCCCAAGACGGAAGCCAGGACGATGAATGAGCCGAGCAGGATTAACATCGTTCCTCGATGGTTGAAGGGGTGGCGAGGGTCGTCGGCTTCGGGGAAGGAGGGGAGTTGAATGAGTTAAATGGGTTAAATGGGTTAAAAGAGTTAAATGGGTTAAATGGGGTGACGCTGGGACGGCGCGAAACGATCTGCGCGGGCTCCCAACCTGACGCGTGCGAAAGAGACTTCCTCATTTGGAACTCATTGATAACCCATTTAACCCATTTAACCCATTTAACCATTTAACCCATTTAACCATTTAACCCATTTAACTCAGCCAACTGACTCAACTGCGCGACACACCTGCGTGCGCCGCGCCCGGTTCACGCCGGTATTGGATCGTGTTTGGCCAGGAACGATTTGATCGAGAGAATGGCCGCCGCGTGGATCTGGCTGATGCGCGATTCGGTGACGCCGAACACTTCGGCAATTTCGCGCAGGCGCAAATCCTCAAAATAATAAAGGGCGAGCACCTTTCGCTGCACTTCGGGCAGGGATTCCAGTCGTTTGGCGATGATGCGGGCCAGTTCCCGCCGTTCGGTGGTGTAACCGGGATCGGGCTGGCTCGCATCGGCCACCGCTTCGTGCTGGGTGGCTTCGCCTTCCTGCTCGGCGCTGCGCACCGAATCGAGGCAGACAAACGTGGCGGGGCGAATTTCGGTCAGCAACTGCTCGTAGTCCTCTTCTGTCATGTCGAGGGCGGCCGCCATCTCGAGGTTGGTCGGCACCTTGCCCTTGATCTGTTCGAGTTGACGCATGGTCTCTTCGACTTTGCGGGCCTTGTCATGCACCGAGCGCGGGACCCAGTCGAGCCGGCGCAACTCGTCAAAGACGGCGCCGCGGATGCGGACGCGCGCATAGGTCTCGAAAAGGACGCCGGCCTTATGGTTGTAGCGGCGGACGGCGTTGAGCAGTCCGACGAGACCGGCGCTGTAAAGGTCCTCGGTGGCGGCGTGGGCCGGCAGCGTCATGGCCAACCGGCCGACGACTGTCCGGACCAGCGGGAGGTAGCGGTTGACCAATTCATCCTCGATTGGGCTGCCCGGGCCGGACCGGGCGTAGCGCTTCCACAATTTCAACGGATCGGTCCGTTGTGTTTCCTGGGTGGGGCCGGGTTCGGGGGGGCAGAGAAGAGCACCTTTCATTTCTTGGCAGGGTTAGGCTGGGGTGACGACTCAAGTTTCTTCAGGGCGGTCTGGCGTTCGCGATGGGATTGGCGCAGGCAGCGAATCCAGAGGCGGCCCCACCACTGCGCGAGCAGACCCGCCACCAGGGTGGCGATGACCGCACGCCCGAGCGCGCCCGGCCATGGATTTCCCTGCGCCCGACTGCAACCAAGGCCGATGGCAAATCCGATCAGGCCGCCGAGGGCGATGATTAACTTCATAGTGAATGACCATTGCAAGGGGGACTCAGCAGGTGCTTTGCCACCGGAGGGCCGCGCCGCGCCGGGCGCAGGCCAGCGCCCGGTTTAAGAGGGGAATTGTCGGGTGAGAATGCGTTCCGGGGTGGCCGGAAGGAATTCGCCAGGAACGTTCTGCGCGGCGCTGAGGAAGCGCACTGGATAATTTGTGCCGAGCACCACGTTCCAGATCTTTCCCCAACGCGGTTCCTCGTCGAGGTGGGTCAGAATCAGGTCGTCGATGGGCAATGGGCCGAACGCGCGCGCCTGGGCCAGCAGCAAGGGCACCTCGTAGGCCGCGTTGAGCACCAGGTGCACCCGGCAGCTCCCGAGTTCCTCGATCACTCGACTCAAATCGTGAATCGCACTGGAATTGCGCCAGTCGACCCCGGGCAGATCGACGAAGTTCAGCTCGGAGGAGAGTTCCGCGGCGACTCCCGTCCAGGTGCGCTCTGCCGTCACTCCCAGGATGTCGCAATACACGCTCAAGGCCTCGGCGGTGTTGGCCGTCGCGGCGTCGAGCCGCCAGACGTGGGCCGAGCGGTTTTCGATCAGACGCGCCTGGGCGAGCCATTTGCAGATGCAGGTCGTCTTGCCCGCCCCCGGGGGACCGACCAGGACGTGCGGGCCGCGCTCGTGTTTCGCCAACTCAGGCACCGGGCGCCACAACCCGGAAAGGGCCGCGCGCGCCAGGACCAGCTCTTCGGCCAGCGAGGCCGGCGGCAGGTCGCCGTGGCTGCTCTGCAATCGCTCCATCACCCGCTGGGTGTGCACCGGCATCAAGCCGGAGTTTTCCAGCACTTCTCCCACCCGCCACGTTGGCGTGCCGGCGCGGCGCGCGGCGTGAAAACGAGTCGAGGCCAGGGCGCCGGCGGCCTCCTGGGCGGACCCAAGACCGGCGGCGCCTTGCACGGCCGGAACCAACTGCTCGCGGATGGCCTGCAATTCCTGCTTCAATTCCGCCAGCGGATCGGGCGACGACCTGGACGCCCCCGCCTTGGTGTCCGGCTGGTAGGCCAGCACCTCGATGCGCGGGGTCTTCCACAGTTTGGCCAGCCCATCGGCGGGCAACTGGCGGACATTGACCACCACCGCGTCCGGACCGAGCTTGGCGCGGATTTGCGCGACCGCGTCCGCCGCGGACTCCGCGACGAAGGGGATGACTTGGACGGATGAGTTTTGAGTCGGCGTCTTCATGGTTGAGTGGGGGCAGATTGATTGGCCGTCATCGTTGGTTTCATCCTCGCTTCATCATTCCAGTGACCCGATGACCGCGGCATTTTGGATTTCCACGCGCGGCGGAATTTCGGCGAAGGAGAGCACCGCCAGGTCGGAGAAAGTGGTTTCGAAGAAGCGCCGGAAGGGCAGGCGCAGGTGCGGGGCCGTCAGGACGACCGGGGGCAATCCATCCGCCAGCATCTTCTGGACGCGTTGCGAGAGGAGTTCCAGGACATGCCGCGCCAGCTTCGGCTCCATCAGCAGCGAAAGTTCCGACGGTGTCTGGCGGACGCCCTGGGAGATTTGCTGCTCCAATTTCGGGTCGAGGGTAATGACGCGGAGCTTGCCGGTGTCGTCCTGATAGGGCTTGGTGATCTGCGTCCCGAGGGAGCGGCGGGCGTATTCGGAAAGTTCGTCGGGATTCTTGGTGACGTGCGCGTGGTCGCTCACCTTTTCCAGGATGCCGGCGAGATTGCGGATGGAGACGCCTTCGACGAGCAGGTTCTGCAAGATGCGCTGCACGTGTCCGACGCTGAGCTGGGCGGGGATGAGTTCGCCGACCACCGTCGGGTGGGTTTGCTTCAAGGTGTCAAGCAACCCTTGCACGTCCTGGCGACTGAGGATCTCGTGGCAGTTGCGCTTGATCGCCTCGGTGAGATGGGTGACGAGCACGGAGGCGGCATCGACGACGGTGTAGCCGCTGATTTCGGCATTCTTGCGTTCGACGTCGGTGACCCAGGTGGCCGGCAACTTGAAGACCGGCTCGACTGTGGGAAGACCTTTGAGGGTCACCTTGCTGCTGGTGGTGTTCATGGCCAGCCAATGGCCGGGCATGAGCTCGCCCGTGGCGATGGGCTGGCCCTTGAGCAGAAAACGGTATTGGTTGGCCTCCAACTGCAGGTTGTCCCGCAACCGGATCGGCGGCACGATGACCCCCATTTCCTGGGCGAAAGTCTTGCGCACTCCCGTCACCCGCTCGAGCAGGTCGCCGCCCTTGTTGCGGTCCGCCAGGCCGACCAGACCGTAGCCCAGTTCAATCTGCAACGCGTCGACATTGAGCAACGACTCGAGTTTCTCGCCCGCCCCTTCGGCTTTGGCGGCGGGGGCCGCGGCCGCGGCGGCCTCGGCTTTGGCGGGATCGCCCAGGGCCGCCAGCACCGCCTTCTCGTCCTTGAGCGCGCGGGCCAGGAAGCCGGTGAGGGAGGCGAGGACCAGGAACGGGAACATGGGCAGGCCCGGGACCAGGGCGAAAACGACGAGCATGACGGTCAGGATCATCATCGCCCGCGGGAAGAGCAGGAGTTGTTTGCTCAACTCGGTGCCCAGGGCGTCCTTGGTGGCCGCGCGGGTGACCAAAATGCCCGCGGCCGTCGAGGTGATCAGCGCCGGGACCTGCGAGACCAGGCCATCGCCGATCGAGAGGAGGGTGAAGCGCTGCAAGGCTTCGGGCACGCTCATGCCCTTTTGCATGATGCCGATGGCAAACCCGCCGATGATGTTGACCAGGGTGATCAGCACCGCCGCGATGGCGTCGCCGCGGACGAATTTGCTGGCGCCGTCCATGGCCCCGTAGAAATCGGCCTCCTGCTCGACTTTGCGACGGCGTTCGCGGGCCTGGCTTTCATTGATGACGCCGGCGTTGAGTTCGGCGTCGATGGCCATTTGTTTGCCCGGCATGGCGTCCAGGGTGAAGCGGGCCGCCACTTCCGCGATGCGTCCCGCGCCCTTGGTAATCACGACGAAATTGATCACCACCAGGATGAAGAACACGACCAGTCCGACGACGTAATTGCCGCGCACGACGAAATTGCCGAACGTTTCGATGATGTGGCCGGCATAGCCGTCGAGGAGGATGAGGCGCGTCGAGGCGATGTTCAGCGAAAGGCGGAAGAGGGTGACGAAAAGCAACAGCGTGGGAAACCCGGTGAAATCGGCCGGTTGCTTGACGTAAAGGATGACGAGCAGGACGAGCAACGAGATCGCGATGCTCATCGACAGGAAACCGTCGAGCAGGAATGGCGTCACCGGCAGGATCATCAGGAGGATGGTCCCGAGCAGGCCGAAGGTCAGCAACAGGTCCCCGTTGCGGAACAGCCGGGCGATGTTCGATCGAGGCTTAACGGTGGCCATGGGCATTATGCTGGTTTCGGCTTTCGCCACGGCCAGGGGTGAATGACCAATGACCGATGACTGCAACGCAATGACCAATGACCAATGACCAATGACCAATGAATGAGCCAGCCCCAATGCCCAAGAATCGACTGAGGCAGGCGCAGAGGCCCGCCAGAGCCGCTTGGGCATTGGACATTGGGCATTCTTTGGTCATTGGTCATTGGTCATTGGTCATTCTTCATGGCGCATTGGTCAGTTGGTGCGCTCGACCGGCAAATTCTGCTCACGGTAGTAGCGGTAGGCGTTCGTCCGGTAGACGTAAGCCAGGATTTCGGCCACAGCCAGGTAGAGTTGAGCAGGAATTTCGCCACCCACCTTGCCATATTTGAACATGAGCCGGGCCAGGGGCTTGTTTTCCATGATGGGAACCTGATGTTGCCGGGCGATTTCGCGGATGCGCAGGGCGTTCAGACGGGATCCTTTTGCCACGATCCTCGGGGCCCCCATGCTCTTGCGGTCGTAACGCAGCGCAATGGCCAGGTGAGTCGGGTTGGTGATGACCACGTCGGCCTTGGGCACCTCGGCCAGCATCTTGCGCTGGGTGATGGTCCGCCGGCGGCTTTTCATGCGGGCTTTCACCTTGGGATCGCCTTCCTGGTTCTTGACCTCCTCTTTGACTTCCTCCTTGGTCATCATGAGGTCCTGGTTGGTCCGCCAGAATTGGTAGCCGTAATCGATCGCGGCCAGCACCACCAGGGCGAAGCCGATCCGCATGATGACCTTGAACGAAGCGTCGGCCAGAAACGTGCCGATCCGCGCGACATCGACCGAGCTGTAAAAGATCGGGTCTCGCAGGACGCCGCCGATGACCTGGTAGGAAAGCGCGAGGATCACCGCCAGCTTGAGGATGGCGATGCCGGTGGGCGCGGCGGCGCGCGCCGAGAAGAGACGCCGGAAACCGTTCAGTGGATTGACCCTGTCCCAGTCGGCCTCGAGCGCGTCGGGCGCGGTGCGAAAGCGGCTTTGCACCCCGGAGGCGAGCAATCCGCCCACCGCGGTGGCCGCCAGCACCGGCCAGATGCACGACCCCGCGCCGAGCAGCGCGTCCATGGCAAAACGCTGCATCCGGTCGAACGTGACCGGGGTCTCGTGCAGATGACCCAGGCTCGCGTACATGAGCTGGCCCAGGACGCGCCAGACTTCGTGCCCCGTGAACAGCAGGGCCAGCACGCCGCCGAAGAGAACCAGCACGGTCTGCACCTCGGCGCTGCGGGCAAATTGCCCCTTCTTCCACGCCTCTTCCAGCCGCCGTGGCGTGGCTTGTTCTGTTTTTTCGCCGCGATGCTCAGGCATGGGAGTATCGGATTGCGGATTGCCGATTGCGGATTGCGGATTGCGAGCTGCGAGCGCCTGGGAGTGCTCGGTGGTTCCTCCGCAGCTCCGCCGTCAAATCGCCAATCGCAATTCGCAATCCGCAATCCGCAATCGGCAATCCGCAATTGATCAATCCGTTCATCTCATCCCCGCCAGTTGGGCGACGCGCAACACGTCTTCCGGCAGCCGATGCAGGAAGTTGGCGATGTGCTCCGCCATCAGCTGACAGGTCAGGCCGAAGGCCAGCAGACCGGCGAGCAACCGCACGGAGAAACTCTCGGAAAAGACGTTCATCTGCGGCACCGCCCGGCTGAGCACGGCCAACACCAGGGTAATGAGGAACGTCACCGCGAGAATGGGCGCCGCCATCTGCACGGCGAACCAGAACAAGTGACTGGTCCGCCCCAACACATCGAGCAGGAGCGACTCGTGCAGACGGCTGCCGCCGATGGGCAGGAATTGGTAGCTCTTTTGAAACGCCAGGAGCAGTCCATGATGCAGGTTCATCGTGAGGAACAGCATCGCCGCCAGATATTGGAAGATGGTGGACACCTCTGACGTCGGCGCATTGCTCATGGGATTGATCCCGGCGGGAATCATCAGGCCAACCTCCGTCGCGATGATCCCTCCGGCGATTTCCAGGGCGTAGAAAATCATCCGGCTGACGAACCCCAGCAACAGACCGCACCCGATTTCCATCGCCATGAGCGGGAGCACGCCCCAGAAATCCAGGGGCGGGTGCCACGTCCCGGGCAGAAGCGGCGCGACGAGAAAGGAAAGCAGCGCGGCCAGCGCGACTCGGAGTTGCACCGGGAAATTGGTCGCCGAGAAGACCGGGAAGATCGTCAGCAACGCGCTCGCCCGCAGGAATACCAACAGCCAGTTCAACACGTCCGGCATGAAATCTCCCCAAATGCCTTTAACCTATTTAACTTATTTAACCCTTTTAACCCATTTAACCCTTTTAACACGCGACGCCCGTTAAATGAGTTAAATGGGTTAAATGGGTTAAATGGGTTAAACAGGTTGAATGGGTTAAAGGGTGTCATGTCACCATCTGCGGTATCTTCTCGATGACTGCGGTGGTGAACTCGATCAAGGTTCGGAGGATCCACGGCAGCAGGAGCACGAGGATGGCCACGATGGCCAGCGCTTTGGGCACGAAGGTGAGCGTTTGTTCGTGGATCGTCGTGACCGCTTGAAACAAACTGACGGCCAGACCGACGACCATCCCCGTCAACAAGATCGGCGCCGCCAGGGCCACGGCCTGGAACATCATGCTCTTGATCAGTTCGATGGCGAATTCAGGGTTCATGGCCGGGAGTCCATTCCTCACCCTCCAAAACTCAGCACGATCGAGCGCACCACGAGGTTCCATCCGTCCACCAGGACGAACAGCAGGATCTTCAGGGGCAGGGAAATGGTGACGGGGGGCATCATCATCATGCCCATGCTCATCAAGACGGTGGCGACGACGAGGTCGATGAGGATGAACGGCACGAAGAGCAGGAAACCCATCTGGAAAGCGGTGCGCAGTTCGCTGATGATGAAACCGGGAATGACGGTTTTCAGCGGCAGTTTGTCCGGCGAGGTGGGACCCAATTTGGCCAGGGCGACGAACAATTCCACGTCCTTGGGCCGGGCCTGGCGCAGCATGAAGGAGCGGATCGGGCCGGAGGCGCGCTCCAGCGCTTCCTGGCTGCTGATTTGTTTGGCCCGATACGGGGTGAGCGCGTCGGTGTCGATCCGCTCCCAGGTGGGCGCCATGATGAAGAGTGTGAGGAAAAGGGATAGCCCGATGATGACCTGGTTGGCCGGGGTGGATTGGAGGGACAAAGCGGTGCGGACAAACGACAGCACGATGGCGATGCGCATGAAGCAGGTCATGAGCAGGAGGATCGATGGCGCCAGCGTCAGCAAGGTGATGGCGAACAGCACCTGGATGGCGACATCCACGTCGGGTGGCTTGTTCCCGCCGTTGAGCCCGATGTTGAGCGTGATGGGCAGCGGGGCGGCCACGTTCGTTTGCGCGTGCAGGCTGGTGGTCAGGAGCAGGAGCAACAACGGCAGCAGCAGGCGCCAGGCGAAATGGGCCAGCCTGGCTTTGCGATCGACTCGAAGCGGCATGTTCATCTTTTGGCCTGCACCGCTTGTTGCAACGCCTGGACGAAATTCTGACCGGTGAGCTGGCCCGGCTCGATCTCCGCCGCCTCGGCCGGGGGCAGGTGGCTGACCAGGGTGACGCCGGCGGGGGAGGAAGCCAGGAGCAAACGTTGTTGCTGGTAGCCCACCACGTAGAGCACCTGCTTGCCGCCGAGGGATCGCATTTCGATCACTTGCAAATGGGCCGGGCGCCCGCGCTGGAGGGTCAGGCGCTGCCAGTTCCGGAACAGCCACACGCCGGCCAGGAACAGCCCGATGACCAGCGCCAACGCGCCGAAGACACGGATGACGGAGAAACCGGCTTCGGGCAGAGCCGGGCTGACGGGCGGAAGATTGGTCGAGAGGAGCGAAGCGGTCGCCGCCGGCGACACCAGGGTGAGCAGCCCACTGGCGAAGGGGATGATCGCGGAACGGATCACGGCTGTTGGGCGCCGAGCACCTTGGTGATTTTGATGCCCAGGCGATCCTCCACCACGACCACTTCGCCGTAAGCGATCTTCTTCTGGTTCACATAAAGATCCACCGGGGCTTCGGCGATTTTGTCCAACTGGACGACGGAGCCACTGTTGAGTTGGAGCACGTCGCGCATGGGCATCTGGCAGGAGCCGAGTTCGACGGTCACTTTGACCGGCACATCGAGCAGGACTTCGAGATTGGCTGGAGGTTCCATAATTTGGTCGGCGTAACCCCGCGGAGGGGTCGAGTGTCAAAAGGGTGGATTCACGGGCCCGGGGAGTTCTTCAGCACGTTGGTGACCGCCACGGCCCATTTGCCGTCGGTCGTGCCGAGGTGGCCCTCGAACTTGGCCACGCCGCCCAGGCGCAGCTTCACCTGCCGGGTGGAGCGGGCGTCCAGCGGCAGCAGGTCGCCCGGTTTGAGGTTGGCCACTTGCCGCGCGGTCAGGACCAGGTCATCCCAGATGGCGCTGATCGGCACGGGCACTTCGTCAAAATTGCGGTTCCACTGCAACTTGGCCGGGAGGGTCTCGCTTTCCTGGGCGACCGGCTGGAGGTTCTGGCCGAGCTTGCGGATGAGTGCTTCCAAGGCGAAGCAGGGCAGGACAATCTGGATCTGCTCGACGCAGCCCCCGAGTTTTGCCTCCATGGCCAGGACGAGCATGATGGTGTCGTGGGGCGCGGTTTGGAGAAACTGCCCGCTGTTCTCGTGGCCGAGCAGGACAGGGTGCAGTTCCTGGATGCCCGACCAATGATTGCACCATTCGGCCAGGATGAGCTGCACCGCCTGATCGAGCAGGGCGCGCTCGATCTCGCTCAGATCATGATCGGCGGCGATCGATTGGGCCGACCCGCCGAGCAGGCGGTCCACGATCGTCAGGCCGAGCCGAGGGCGCATTTCGAGCAGGCCGATGCCGCGCAAGGGGTCGACTTTGAAGAGCGATAAGTGCGTCGGGTTGGGCAGGGCCTCGGCGAACTTCTGGTAGGTCATCGTCTGGAGCTTGGACAGCTGCAACGCAAATTCCAGGCGCAGGTAGATGGAGAGACGCGCGGCCAAAGCGCGCACGAACTCTTCGTGCCGCAGACGCAACCGGCGCAGATCCGAAGGGGAGAGAAACAGGGGCTGGCGGAAGTCGTAGGCATGGATGTTCTCCCGGGACTTGGGTTCGGTGGCCTGGCCCGCCTGAACGACGGGGATGTTATTCCCGTGCTCGGCGACCTGGGCCAGGAGGGACTCGACTTCCGATTGGGACAGGACTTGCGTCCCAGCGGCTGGTTCGTTGGGAGACGGCATGCGCGCACCTCCTACTGGACGGCAAATTCCGTGAAGTAGATCTCCTGCACGACATTGGCGCCGAGAGCATTGTTGAAGATGGACATCAGTTCGGACCGCAGCTGGTTGCGGGCCCCGGGCTTCTCGAGGTCGCTGATGGTCTTGCTGGCCATCGCCGCGTTGGCCAGGTCGAGCATCTGATCTTTGTTTTCCTCGATCACGTTCCTGAAATCGGCCTGTGTGCCGACCAGCGTGAAGCTGGTCAGAAGGTAGCGGGTACCCATGCTGCCGGCGACGTTGACCACCACTTTGGCGAGCGGGATGGACTGTTTCTTTTTTCCGTGGCTTTTGCCGCCGGGATCCCTGCCGTCTTTGGACTCCTTGGCTTCCTTGGACTCCTGGCCTTCCCTGGCCCACTTGCTTCCTTCCTGTCTGGACGGTGCCTTGGCGTCTTCGCGGCCGGCGTCGGGCTCGGCGCCTTCGCGGGCCTGAACAATTTTTGGGATGATGAAAAACCGGGTGGTGGCGAAGGCCAGCACGGGCATGAGCACCACGCTGACGATGAGCGGAAGCCACGCCTGGAGCGCCCCGCCGGCCCGGGCCCGGGCGGCAGCTTCTTTCCCGGCGGCCAGCCTGGCCGTGTCGGATTCGGACTTGGCGCCTTCTGGTTTCTTCTCAATCATGGTGGATCCGGGGCGGGTCGGGATTAGCGCTTGAGGTTGACCAACTCCTGGAGCATTTCGTCACTGGTGGTGATGACGCGGGCGTTGGCCTGGTAGGCGCGCTGGGTGGTGATGAGACTGGTGAATTCGCTGGCCAGATCGACGTTGGATAACTCGAGGGCCCCAGACTGGATTTTGCCCAGGCCGTTGGTGCCGGCCGCGGCCGGCGTGGGACTGGCCGAGCCGCCCAAGGGGCCGGCCGCGCCGATGCCGGAGAAAAGGTTATCGCCTTCCTTCATCAGACTTTGCGGGTCACTGAAGGTTTGCATCAGGATTTGGCCGCGGACGAAGCGCGATCCGTCGGAGAGGCTCACGTTGATCTGGCCGTGATCATCGATCGCGAAGGAGACCATGGAGGAGAGCGGGTCGGAAGTGGCCGGCATGCCGGTGGTGTCGATTTGGATGTCGCCCAGCGTGCTCAGGAGCGGATCGTTGTAACCTTGCACCCGCAGGCCCGAATTGGTGACCAGGTAACCGTTCTCCTCGAGGCGGAAATCGCCGGCGCGGGTGACGAATTCGTTGCCGCTGACCGGGTCGCGCACGTCGAAGAAGCCGTTGCCGGTGACGGCGAGGTCGGTGTTGACCCCCGTGCGAGACAAGGCGCCCTGGCTGTAACGATTGGCGATGGCCTGGGTGGCAACGCCCAGGCCGATTTGCATGGCCGGTGTGCCGCTGGCGCCCGCGCTGCCCGCGCTGGAACTGCGGAGCGTTTCGCTGAAGGAATCCGCCAGATCGACGTGCGCCCCTTTGAACGCGGTCGTATTGACGTTGGCGATGTTGTTGCCGATGACGTCCATTTCCTGTTGGAAATTCTGTAATCCGCTGATGGCTGAATTGAGGGAGCGAAGCATGGGAGTCGGGGGGTTGAGTTTAGTTGCCAGTGGGAGTCGGCGTGATGCTGAGCAAGCTGCCCAGATCGTAGCGTTGACCGTTGACCAGGAGTTTCGGCGTCCCTTCCTCCATTTGCACGGCGGTGACCTGGCCGGTGACCTTGCGGTCGCCGTCCTGAACGTCCACGGTGCGTCCTAAAAGTGAGTTGGCTTGCAGGACTTGCTGTTCCGCGCGCAGATTCTGGATGTCCGTCTGCATCGACTTCGTCTGTTCCAGTTCGTTGAACGAAACCATTTGCGGAATCATGTCGATGTCCGATTTCGGATTGAGCGGGTCCTGGCTGGTCATCTGGGCGACGAGCAGTTTGAGAAAGTCGTCCTGCGAGAGCATTTTCACCGGCAAGCGCGACGCCGTGTCGGTGGGGTCGGCGGCGGAGGTGACGGAACTGGTTGGAGCGACAGACATAAAATTCAAGCCCAGGTTTCCCAGCCTGGGCGACTGGTGGTGAGGCGACGCCGGGATCCTCCACGACCCCGCTCCTGGGCAGGGCTGGAGGATGCAGGCGCAGGCCGTTCAGCCAATGAGGGTTGGTCCGGCAGCAATGGCCGGCGCGAGTTGTTTCCATCCCCGGTCAGGTTCGAGCCGCCGGAGTGGGTAAAATGCAAATGCGGACTGTCCTGCAAGGGAGCCAGGCGAACTTTTTGCTGGGCGAGCGAATGCTGCAACTGGGGCCAGAGCGCGTTCAAGTGCTCGAAGTCGCCGCGTTCGCAGCGGACGGTGGCTTCAATTCGCCCGTTGCGTTGCGCGAGGTGGACGACCAGTTCGGTGGCGGCGTCGGGCCGCAGCACCACCGACATCGCATCCGAACTGTGCGGCCGCACGAGCGCCGTTTCGCGCTGCAGGAGGCCGGAGATACGCTCGACGGTGAGCATGGGATCGATTGACGCCGCACTGGCGGCTTGAAGGGCCGGCCGGTCGGAACTGCTGACCGGCCGCCCCATTTGCCATTCCGTGGCGCCCAGGTTCCTGGCGGAAAAGTCTGAGGCCTGGCCTTCGTCAAGCCAGGGCTTGGCCGGGTCGAACTGGAACTCCTCCGGCGCGCCCTCGTCGTCCCCGGCAAGAACGGCGCCCGGCTTTGTGTTCGTCATCGAGTCCATGCTACGGCTTTGCCTAGCAGCGGTTATGCCAGCGGCTTCCATGGCAGCGACCCGACGCGTCAGCGGGAACCCCAATGCCGTGCTGGCAGCGGCTTTCCTCGCTTCCCGGCGTGTCCCGGAAACTTTGGGCGGCGACGGGTCGGACGGCGCTGGCTGAGCAGAATTTTCCGAATTCCCCACCTCGCCCGGCAAATGTGTCAGCTCGGACGTTCCCTGCATTTGGGAGGGATCCTCGTCCGCGGGCAGGCCGGAACGGAAACAAACCGAAACGATGGAACTGGCCGGCTCGGCTGTTGTTCCCTGGGCTTGCTGGAAGTCAACCGCCTTAATGTTGTCGGGCACGGGCGGATCCTCGACCGGCTTCAGACCCAGCTTGGTCACGGCCAGGCCTTCCTCGTCCGGTCCCGACATTGGATCTCTGGCGCCGTTGGTTTGGCGGGGGTCGCCCGCCGGCAAGCTCGAAGTCTCTCCGCAGGCCATGGCCACGGGCGCGGGGATCTCATCCAGGTCCTGCCCAGGATTTGCCATCGCCCCCGTCCCGCCCCCGGCGCTGCCGGCCGCCCGGTCGCTCGGGGGGATTGAGACCGGAAATGGGATGATGACGGACGGCGTCGGGAAAAGGATGATGTTCGAGTTCTGGCTGGGCGCGGCCGCCTCGGCTGACGGGTGTGCGGCCGCGGCCGCCGGGGATTCGTCGCTGGCCGGGAGCGTTTCCTTCGGCATGGCGTCGGACCGTCGGTCGGCGTGATGCGCGCGCGGTGCTTTGGCTTTGGCGTGGAGGGCCTGTTCCATGAGGGAGGCGAACTCCTTTGCGTGTTTCCTTGGCTTGAAGGCGGCGGTCGCCTCCGGTGGGCCGGCCGATTTTGGGGCAGGCCGGCTCTGATGGGAATGGAGGTCCTGGGTGATCATTATTTGGCGGCGGTTTTGTTCGAGATGGCGGCGCGCAGGCTTTCCGAGAGGGCGGCGGCGCGTTTGGTCTCGGGCTCGCCGAGTCGGGCGAAGCATTGGAGAACGGCGGCGGTTTCCGGCTCCTTCATCAAGGTCAGGATCTTCACGACGATGATGTCGTCGAGCTCGCGCAGGATCTTCGCGGCATCGGCCGGTTCCATGGCGGCATACATCCTGGCCAGCTTTTTCAGGTTGCCGGCTTCGTCCTCCTTGATGCGGAACACGTCGCGGTCCACCTGTTGTTGGAGGCGCTTGATGTTCTTGAGCGCATCGTCCAGCTCCATTCGCTCGGCCCGCAGCCGCGTGGCCAGCTCCGTGAGCTGTTTGTCCCGGGCCGAGACCGCGTCGCGCTCGGCTTTCAATTCCGCGATGATCTGGTCCAGCTCCGGATTGAAGAAGGTCCAGGACGCCCCATGGACGCTTTCCTGGTGTGCCGGATCGAGTTCCTCGGCCAGGCGCGGCAGCGGAGCCAGACTGCGAGTGGTGAGAAACGCCGTGGTCAGGAGGAACATCATCGTCCCGAGGATGGCGGCGAACAGTTTGGATTGGAGGAATTTCATGGTGAAGGGATCAGTTCCAGTTATCTTCGACGGACGGTCTGCTGGACCAGGAGAGGGCGAGACGGCGCTGGGTCAGGTCATCGATCATTTTGTACTCTTCCTGGCGCAGACGGCGGTCGTAATGTTCGCGTTGCCGGGCCTGGAATTTTTCGACCGCTTCGCGTTGTTGGCGGGCGAGGAGCATCTTTTGGCTGGATAGGCTGACGTCGACATCGGCCAGGTGCAGCGTTTGTTCGCGCTGTATTTTGCGCTCCTCCAGAAGGTGACAGAACCCAAGCATCTGGGCCGCGCGCACCGCGGGGCAGCCGTCGGCCAGCGCGTTCAACCAGTGACGGCGCGCCTCGCAGAGTTCCATTTCCGTCTCGGCCAACCATTCGGCGGCGACCTGGCGGTGTTGGATGGACCGGCTGTATTTCTCCAGGGCGACTTGCTCCGCCCGCTGACGGAGAGTCAGAACGGCCTGGAGTTTGAATTCGAACCGCTTCATCGAGTGCCTCCACGGTTTGTTGACCGCGCCTTGTGACCAGGAACCGTTTCGACTGGTAACTGGTAACTGGAAATTGAAAACGGCTTCACACGCGGGATGAGCTTCTCCAAATCGCCAGTTACAAGTGACAAGTTACAAGTGACAAGTCGGTTCATGGGGAGGGTCGGAAACTCCATAGGTCAGATCTCATCCTCGTTTCGGCGGGGGCGGCGGTGCGGCCGGCGCGGCCGGGGCGGGCTTGGGGACGGTTGCGGTCGTCATGGTCCGGGCAAGCGCCTCCCAACTGTGCGGCGCGGCGAATCCTTCCTCGACGCCCTGGCGCAGGAATTGACGCAGTGGCTCGTGCAGTTGGATGGCGCGGTCAATGGCGGCGTTGCTGCCCGCGGGATACGCTCCGATGTTGATCAGATCCTGGTTCTTGCGATAGATCGCCAGCATCTCGCGGGCGACGCCGGCCAATTCCTGCTGGGCGGGCGTGGTCAGGTCGCGGACCAACCGGCTCACGCTCTCGAGGACGTCGATGGCGGGGTAGTGATTTTGCGTGGCCAACTCGCGCGTGAGCACGAGGTGACCGTCGAGAATCGAGCGGACCGCGTCGGCGATCGGGTCGTTCATGTCGTCGGCTTCCACCAGCACAGTGAACAGCCCGGTGATGGCGCCGGTTTCCCCCGTGCCGGCGCGCTCGAGGAGCTGCGGCAGGAGGGAGAAGACCGATGGGGTGTAGCCGCGCGTGGCCGGGGGCTCGCCGACGGCCAGGCCGATCTCGCGCTGGGCCATGGCAAAGCGTGTGACGCTGTCCATCATGAGCAGCACGTTCTTGCCGGCATCGCGGAAGTATTCGGCGATGACCATGGCGAGAAACGCCCCGCGCAGTCGCGCCAGCGCCGGCTGGTTCGAAGTGGCGACGATGATCACCGACTTGCGCCGGCCCGCCGCATCGAGATCTTTTTCCAGGAACTCGCGCACTTCGCGACCCCGTTCGCCGATCAGCGCGATGACGTTGACATCCGACTCGGCCCGGCTGGCGATCATGCCGAGCAAGGTCGACTTGCCGACGCCACTGCCGGCGAAGATACCCAGTCGCTGCCCGCGTCCGCAGGGGACAAAGGTGTCGAGGGCTTTGATGCCGGTGCAAAAGGGCTGCGTGATCCGCTGGCGCTTGAGCGGATGCGGCGGCAGCAGGTGCAGCGTCGTGGAGAGCCCCGCTTCGATTGGACCCAGATCGTCCAGCGGGCGGCCCAATCCGTCGATCACTCGGCCCTGCAGCGCGTCTCCGACCGGCGCTTGCAAGGGGCGCCCGAGGGAGATGACTTCGCTGCCGGGATGAATGCCATGCGTTTCGCCCAGGGGCATGAGGAGCACATGGTGGTTGCGGAAGCCGACGACCTCCGCCAGCGTGCTGCCATCATGCCGCAACGATTCAATGCGGCAAACGTCGCCGACGCCCACGAGGGGGCCTTCCGATTCGATGACCAGGCCGATGACCTGGCGGACCAGCCCGCGGTTTTCGGACAGGCGCGTCTGGCGGACCCGATGACGCAGTTGCTCCAGGCGGCGGGCGAAGGCCGGTTGGCTGGCGGGGGAAACGCTCATGCGACGCGAACCACTCGGAAGGAATCGGGAGGCGGATTCATGGCAGCAGAGTTTTTTGCAACAACTCGAGTTTGGTTTCGCGCCGGGCGTCGATGACGCCGAAGCGCGTTTGCACGATGCAACCGCCGCGCGTGACCTGGGCCGAGCCATGGAAGGCAATCCGTTCCTTGCCGCCTTGCGGAAGGAGCAATGGCGAGTTGGTCCGCTCCAGCGTCGCCAGATCCTCCGGATGCAACTGGATGGTGAACTCGGTGGTGTCCTCGATGGCGGCGCAGGCTTCCTTGACGGCGGCTTCGATCAACTCGGCGGAGATGGGCAGGCCGGAGACGAGCTTTTGGGCCGCCTCCAGGGCCAGGGTGACCAGGGCCCGTTCGCCCTCGCGGGCCACCTGGGGAATGGCCGCGCGCAGCGAGGCGAGCACGCCGGTTTGCAATTCCATCACTTCCGCGCGCTGCTTGACCAACTGCTCGCTCAAGGCCCGTTCGCCGGCGAGTCGACCCCGTTCGTAGCTGGCCTGCAGGTCCTGCCGGTAAAGGGTCTCGCGATCGCCCGACCGGGCGAGCCTCACGTCGCGCAGGGGCGCGGGCAAGTGGATGGTCTCACGGGCGGTCTTCATGGCTTTTGCCAAGGTCGAGTTCGATTTCCCCTTCGCTTTCGAGGCGGCGGACCGATTCGATGATCCGCATCTGCGCGGCTTCGATGTCCTTCAGTTTGATCGGGCCCATGAAACTCATCTCTTCGGTCACCGTTTCCGCGGCGCGCTTGGAGATGCAGGAGAGGAGCGCGGTCTTGAGTTTGTCGCTGGCGGATTTGAGCGACAGGGCGAGGTCGCGCATGTCGATCTCGCGCAGAATTTTTTGGAGACTCGGCGGGTCGAGCGTCACCAGGTCCTCGAACGTGAACATCTTCTGGCGGATGCCGATGCCCAGTTCGGCGTTGCGTTCTTCCAGGGCGATGAGCAGGGCTTTGCTCAGATTGCGGTCGACGGCGTTGAGGAGTTCGGCGGCCATTTTCAGTCCGCCGGTCTGGTTGAGGGCGCGGGTGTGTTTGGCGCCGACCTTGTGGTTGAGCACGGCGACGACTTTTTCGACGACCTCGATGGGAGTGGGAGCCAGGGTGGCGAGTCGTTCGACCACCTGCTCGCGGATCTCCGGACGCAACAGGACCAGGAGTTGCGCGCTCGTATCGGTTCCGAGATAGCTCATGACCAGGGCGATGGTCTGCGGCTGCTCCAGCTTGAGCAGGTTATAGATCTGGCGCGGCTCCATATCGGCCAGTTGCTGCATGACCGCCACCGGGGTGCGGGACGGGGCGACCCGTCCCAGGATGTTGGTCGCGCGGAAAAGGCCGACGGATTTTTCCAGCGCGGCCTGGGTGTAGGAAAGGCCGCCGAGGATGGCGGAGCTGGCCTCGACGGCCAGGCCGGTGAATTCCTTGAGGATTTCCCGCTGGGTCTCCTGGGGGATGACGGTCATCTTGGCCATCTCGCCGGCGACGATGTCCAACTCATGTTCGTCGAGGTGTTTCATCACCTGGGCGGCGGCTTCGGAGCCGATGATGACCAGGAGGCTGGCCAACTTCTGCACCTTCGTCATCTTGGAGACTTCGAGCGGCGGGCCGGGAGTATTGGCGGGAGCGGCCATGACGTAGCCTTTAGTTGCTCTTGTTCGCGCCGGTCAGCCAGGAGCGGACGGCCTGGGTCATGTTGGCCGGGTTTTGTTTGATGAGCGCGTTGAGGACTTCGACGGTGACCACGCCGGGCTTGCCCTCGGTGCGCCACGGGTCCAGGCCCGCGTCCGCGCCCTCGCCAGGCGGGTGACCCAGGGCCGCGCTGTGGCCGAGCGGAATGCCGATGGGGATATCGCTGGAGGATGATCTTTTCAGCAGCTTGAGAAAGACGACGAAGATGAACAGCGCCAGCAGGGCGAAGAGGATGTCCTTGGCGATTTCCCAATAGAACTGGCGCTGGCTGTCGGTTTCCAGGCGCTGGTTGAGTTCCACGACCGGCTGGTCGTTGAACGGAAGCTGTTCGACGGTGATTTCGTCCTTTCGACTGGGATCGTTCTCCACGATGCCGAGCGCGCTTTGCACGATGCGCTTGAGCTTTTGAATTTCGTCGTCGGTCCGGGGGACCGCCTTGCGATCCTTGCCATCGCCCTCCATTTTCTGGGCGATGAAGACGGCGGCGGAGAGGCGCTTGATGCCGCCGGCGGAGAGCAGGACGTTGCTGGTGGTTCGGCTCAGCTCGAATTGGTTTTGGGAAACCTTCTTTTTCGTCTGGCTGTTGCTCACCGGGTTGGTGGTTGGGCCGTTGGTGTCGGCGCTGGCGATGTTGCTGGCTACGCCGGCGGCGCCGCCGTTGGCGTCGGCCGTGGTCGAGACGGTGGTTTCGTCATTGAGCGTGGTGCTGCGCGCGACCTGGCCATCGGGGTCAAACTTTTCCTCGACGCGGGTGATGGTGTCCCAATTAATTTCGGCGGCGACGCGCACGATGGCCTGGCCGGGGCCGAGGGCCTTTTCGAGCATGCCTTCGGCCTTGCGGCCGAGGTATTGTTCGAGGTTGCGGCGGGCGCCGAGCTGGTTGTTGGAAAGGCCGGCGACGGAGTCATTCTCCTGGTTCTCCGAGAGGGCGTTGCCCAGCTGGTCGACGATGGACACGCTGTTGACCTGGAGGCCTTCCACGGCGTTGGCCACGAGGAAGCGGATGGAATTGATCGCGGCGGCGGGCAACTGGCCATTGCCTTTCGTGCGGACGAAAACCGAGGCGGTCGGCTTCTTTTGCGTGTCCACCAGCAGACGGTTTTCCGGCAGGACGATCATGACGCGGGCGGACTCGACCAGGTCAATCTGGCTGATGGTGCGGGCCAATTCACCCTGGACGGCGCGGACATAGTTGGCCCGTTGCACGAAGTCGGAGATGCCGAAGTTCGGCTTGTCGAAAATCTCGAAGCCGACGCCCTCGCCGCGCGGGATGCCCTTGGCGGCGAGTTGGGCTCGCATTTGGTAGACCTTGTCGGAGGGGACGAGGATGGAGGAGCCCCCGCGCCCGGATTTGTAGGGAACCTTGGCATCGTCGAGCGCGGCCATGACTTTGGCCGCTTCGGCATCGTCGAGCTTGCCGTAGAGGAGGACGAAGTCGGGCCGACCGGACCAGAAGGTGAGGGCGAGCAGACCAGCCAGGACGACGCCGGCGCCCAGGGCGAGGCTGACGCGTTGGTTCAGACCGAGTTGCTTCCAGGTCTCAACGAGTTGGCGGGCGAGTTGGCGGAGGTTCTGATTCATTCATCCGTTCAGATTTGCATCCGCATCAGTTCCTGATACGACTCGAGCATCTTGTTGCGGACCTCGACCATGAGCTGGAAGGAAATGCTCGCTTCCTCCATGGCGATCATGGTTTGGTGCAGGGAGACGTTCTGGCCGCTGAGCAGGCCGTTGACGGCCTGGCTGGCGGTGGCTTGCTGACCGGCGACGTCGTTGACCACGCCGCTGATCAACTTTTCGAAGTTGTGAGGCGCCGGGTTGGCCGGATTGGCCGCGTCGGCCGGCGGCTGAAGGATCCCGGGGGAAAGCTTTTCAAGTTCCGTAAACGGGATCGGTTTGGAGGCGGCCGATTCGGTCAGGGCGCGGGCGGCGGGCTCGGCGCGCAATGCCGGGTACGCCAGGGTGCGAAGCGCGGAGAGCGGATTCATGTCCCTGGGGAATTAGCGGTTACCGTTTGCCGATGGAGAGAGTTTGCAAGGCCATGCTGCGGGCGGTCTTGACCGCACTCAGGTTGGCCTCGTAGGAGCGGGACGCCGCCATCAAATCCACCATTTCCTCGTAGATGTTGACGTTGGGCATGGCCACCATCCCGTTGGGATCGGCGTCCGGGTGGCCCGGTTGATAGACCAGGCGGGCGGGACGACGGGCGGTCTCGAGATGGGCCACGCGGACCATTTGCGGCTCGCTGCCGGGGGTGCCGGCGGGCTTGAGTTGGTCCTTGAGCACCGCTTCGAAGACGACCTGCTGGCGCGCGTAAGGCTTGCCGTTGAGGCCGCGGGTGGTGTTGACGTTGGCAATGTTCTGGGAAACCACATCCATGCGGATTCGTTCGGCGTTCAGGGCGGACGACGTGCTGTCGATGCCGTTGAGGAGGTTGATCATCGTTGTGGTTTCTTGGGGCAAGGGACGGATGCCGCTGGAGGGTGAGGGAACATCATGGGCCTCTTCCGGTGATGGCGAGGCGCAACTTCAGCATGGCGCCGCTGACCAGCTGGGTTTCAAGCTGGTGCTCCAGGAAATTCTGGTTGAGCTTCATCAGCTCGGTCTCGAGTTGGACGGTGTTGCCATCTTTACGGGAGGCGACGGCGGTTGGATCGACGGCCAGCTGGGGCTGGAGGCTGCCGAGGCGTCCGGGATCCTGGGTAGCCAAAGCCTGGTGCAGTTCGGTGGCAAAGGTCGGCGCGATATCCACCCGCTTGTAATGCGGGGTTTCCAGGTTGGCCAGGTTGCTGGCGATGGCCTCGTGGCGCAGCGCGGTGACGTCGAGCATCTTCTTTGCGGCGACGTAGTTGGTCTGGTTGAATAGGCCTTCGATCATATTACGGTCACTCGCAAACTAGTTTAGCAGTGGCTGTGCCACCGGGGCGAAAGTGCCCAATCGTGGTGATTGTCCGGCGGCGATCAGGCCGTGCGGAGGCAATTGTTACCGGCTGCCGGGTGAGGAGTGGAAAGGTTCGCCGAGGGCGGGAGGCAGGGGGCAGGGGGCGGGAGGCAGGAGGCAGGGGGCAGGGGGCAGGGGGCGGGGAAAAAGTAATCAGTCTTCAGTGCGGGCGCGCCATGTCACTACAGTTCTTCTGAACTCCTTCGCGTGACTGCCTGACGTCTGATGCCTGCCTCCTGCCCCCTGCCTCCTGCCTCCTGCCTCCCGCCCCCTGCCCCCTGCCTACTGCTCCCCCGCTCCCTGCTGGCGACGATACAGATTGGCCACGAAATGCGGCCGGTGCTGGCCGGCGGAAGGAATCTCGCGAGGCGGGATCAGGCCGCGGCGCAAGAGGCTCTGCTCGTTTTCGCGATCCAGGAGGATGACGCGCATGATCAAATCCTGCACTTGTCGCACCAGGAAACTGATCTCGGGCTGGACCGCGCGTTGTGCCGGGGTAAGGCCCTGCCACAGCAGGCGATGCTGGCGCACTTTCCCCAGCGATTCGTGCAAGCGCGGCAGCAGCGTCTTCCTGGTCTGGTGAATCTCCTGCAGAGCGTTCGGCTGGGCTTGACGAAGGGCTTGTGATTCGCGTTCGGCCAGGGCGAGCAGTTCGCGGCTGATGACCTGGTGCGCACGCAGATCGGTGATCATCTGGCTCAGAGCGTTCATCGGAAGCCTCCATGGTGATTGGCCGCGCCTTGGGCCCATGCGCCGGGGACGGTTCGTAGTCCCGCCTTCAGGCGGCACCGGCCGGCTAAAGCCGGGACTACATACGGGAGGTTCACGGGAAGCCTCCACGGTTTATCGACCGCGCGTTGGGACCATGAACCGTCGCGAATTACGCAATCCGCAACCCGCAATCCGCAATCCGCAATCGGGAGGTTCATGGGTAGCCGGTCTGGCCGGCGTTGGTGGACGAGGCGGGAGGAGCGCCCAAATGCAACGATTGCACGGCCAGCTCCGCCCGGTTTTGCCAGTTGATCCGCTCTTTGCGCCACTTCGCCATATCGACAACGGTTCTCAAGCTGGGAGTGTCCAGAGCACCGGTCAGTTCCTTGGCGCGCGCCGCGATGGCTTCGAAAGTCTGGGCGGCTTTCTCCGGCTGGCGCAGCCGCTCATAGATGAGCCCGACCTGGTACCAAACGGGGAGCTGCCAGGCGACGTTTTGATTGAGAGCGGCCAGGTGATTGTAGATTTCGAGCGCGTTGACGTAATCGCCCTCCAGGTAGAGCTGGTTGGCGATATCGTTGCCGGCGCGTTGCTGCCAATAGACCCAGTTCTCCGGGTTGGAGCGCGCCGTGTCCTGCTGGGATTGGAGGAGCTTGAGCACCTGGCCCAAGGCCTCGGAGTTACGTCCGAGTTGCTTCAACGAAGTGGCGCAGATGAAGCGCAGCTCAGGCACCTCGGCGGCGGCGGGATGCTCTTCGAAGAACCGCCGGCATTGCCCCACGACCTCCGTGTGTTTGCCCAGGCTCGACAAGCTGCGGATCAGTTTGGAGTGGATCTGGGACCGATTCAGTTCGAGGGCGTTTTGCTTGAGGATCCGCGCGAAGAAATCGCTCGCTTCGCTGAATTTGCCCTGGAGAAAATAGGTATCGGCAATTTCCGTCTGGGCCAGGAGCACGAGGCGCTTGTAGTAGTCGAACTGGTCGAGCTTCAGCCCGAGGGCGGTGTTCATCACCGCATAGTATTTCGCGATGGCCATCTGGTTGGCACCCATCTGCCGGTGAATGAGGCCTTGCCGAAGAAGCACCTCCGGGACCGTCGGGTCTTGCGGAAACAAGGCGATGTACTGCGCCAGGATTTGTTGGGCGCGAGGAAACAGCTTTTCATCCTGGGCCACCAGCGCCAGTTCAAACAAGGCGGCGCGCTTGAATTCCGCGGGCAATTCGTTCTGCAGCAGGCTGACCAACATCCTGGATGCGCCCGCCGTGTCTTTGCTGTAGCGCAGTTGGCGCGCCGTGGCGATCTGTTGCTGGTAATCCTTCACCGGCGACGGGTTCTTCGCATTGACTTCGGGCCTCAGCAAATTGGTGCTGAGGAGCGCGTCGGCCTGGCTGGCCGGGGATGGCGAAAGGGCGGCTCCCGCCTCCACCGGCGGGGCCGGGGTGTCCGGGGGATTGCCCGACGGATCCGTGCCTGACCGTCCGCGTGACACCGAGCCTAGAAACAGGACCGCCAGCCAGGCCGGCAGCCAGATGTGGCGCGGGCTTCGCCAGCAGAGGGTTCGGAGGAAACGGGCGGTCATGGTTTGCCCGGGGGCGTGGTTTGAAACGTGGCCGAGCTGGAGGGCGGCGCGACGGGCAGCGGCGGGACGAAGCCGACGGGCGCGAAAAGGGAGACACCCGCCGAATTGGTTCCGGGCTGGCCCGTGAAATATTTCAGGAACATCTGCGGGGCAATGAATTCGGCTTCCGGCGCCACGCCAACGAGGGAGTTCGTCGCTGACGCTTCGGGGGTGAGGCTGCTAATGCCGGGATCGAGCAGCACTGCAGGCGGGTTGGAATTAGTGGTGGTCGCGGGGTTCGACGACGGCGTCGGTAGCGCCGGTTCTCCAGTGGAAACGCTGGCGCGCGATTCGATCACCGGCAGCGGCGCTAAAGTCATCGGGGCCCCGGCCGGAGGAGGCGGAGGCCGTTCAAAGCGCAGCCCGGGCGGGCCGGCGGTCGGCAAATAGCCCGGCCCGGCGGTGGCGCACACCGCCACTGCCAGCAAGCCCACCAGGGCTATCCGTCGCGACATTTCGAGCATCACAGTCCTTCGAGTTCGTCGAACCTGCCTCGTACCCATCGGAGAATTGCCGGAGCTCTTGAGGAGAGAAAATGAAAAAAAGCGTTCGCTGCAAGCTCAACTTCCGTTTCCGAGGGACGATAGAGCAGAGGATGACGACCGATGTAGCGACGGCACCGGTGCCCCACTTGGCTCGGGAACAAATCGAGACGCGCCTGAAGTATTGTTCGCGTCTGCCATCCTTGAGCTCGATTAACAGCGCGTTGCGCGAATTGCTCAACGCCGACCAGCGTTACACTTCGCAGGTGGCGGAAATCATTCGGCGGGATCCGAGCCTGACGGCCCGGTTGCTGCGATTGGTCAATTCTGTCTATTACGGGCTGGCCGCGCCGGTCAACAGCATCGAAGAAGCGGTCTTTTATCTCGGCGTGCGTCAAATCCGCCAACTGGTCATGGTCACGCCCATCATCGAAGATTTTCAGAAGCTGGCCGGCAAGGCGCCGTTCCCGTGGCGCGACTTCTGGCAGCACTGCATCGGCACAGCCATTCTCACGCGCGAAGTCATCAGCGCCTTGCGCGCGCCCACCGATGAAGTCGATTATGTGGCCGGGCTCATCCACGACGTCGGCAAAATCGTCCTGGCCGCGGCCTGGCCGGAGCACTTCGATGCGGTCTATCATCGAAACGGTTCCGGGCCGCGCAACCCGATGGAACGGGAGCGGCAGATTCTGGGCATGGACCATGCCGAATTGGGGGCGCTCTACCTCAAGCATCATCACCTGCCCGACGCCTTGGTGGACGTGGCCCGATTCCACCACGAACCGCAACGCGCCACCCATCATGTCCACCTGGTCGCCGCTGTCCAGATCGCCGACCTGCTCGTTCGCCACGCCGGCATCGGCACCAGCGGCAACAGCGAGCCGGTGAGCGACGACGATTGGTTCAACGCCTCCGGCTGGGACCTGCTCTTTCCCCAGCACGACAATCCGGAAGATTCCGAAGCTGAAAAGGCCCTGGCCCGGGCCAACCTCAAGCGCAGCCTCGATCGTCTGCCGACGATTCTGGAGGGGCTGGTCTGATTTGCGCGGCCGTCCCACGTTGGGGGCGCGCGCGTGTTTACCCTCTAAACTCGTCCCTGGGCGGGGCGCCGCTTCCTCATTCGCTGAACCCCGGAGCACAAATCCGGCGGCGCTAAATTCACTCTCCCCATCGGGCAGTGGTTCTGGTAGTGAATCGGCCACCTATGAACGCCCGATTTGTCCTGCTTGCGCTGTCGCTGTGCGTCCTGCCGATCCTCGGCGCGGAAGAGAAAAACGGGCTCGACCCGAAGATCCACGACGACCTGCGCCAGATCCTCCGGGAAGGTCCTGACACCGCCGCGAAGCTTCGCGCGCTCTGGACGCTGCATACCACCGGCGGGCTCGATACCCGCACCATCCGGGAAAACCTGAAGAGCGCCGATGAGTGGGTGCGCGCGTGGACCATTCAGCTCGTCTCCGAGAACCGCGACGATCTCGAGCGCCTCTTGCCACGATCCAACGAACCGGGCCGCAGGACCGACCTCGAAATTAACCAACTCGCCGAGAGCGATCCTTCCCCCGTGGTCCGCCTGGCCATCGCCGGGGCGGCCCAGCGCGTTCAGGACGAAGCCGTGCGAGCCGGGCTGGTGCAGCGGCTCCTGGCGCACCAGGAGGACGCCAAGGATCACAATCTCCCGCTGATGATCTGGTTCGCCATGGAACCGCTCGTTCCCGCCCACCCGGCCGAGGCGCTCGCCCTCGCCCTGGGCACGCCCCTTCCCCAAATTCTCAACTTCACCACGCGACGCATCGCCGCGCTCGGGACCGCGCCAGCACGCGATCTCCTCGCGGAAAGAATCGGCGCCTTGGACGATGTCCCCAGACAGCTCGAGATGCTCGCCGGTCTGAGCGCCGCCCTCAAAGGGCAGCGCAGTGTTCCCATGCCCGCCGGTTGGGACGCCATCGAAACCAAACTCGGCGACAGCGCGAATCCCGAGGTGCGCACGCTCGCGCAAACGCTCTCGCTCACGTTCGGAAGCCAGCGCGCTCTCCAGGCGTTGCGGAATACCCTCGGGGATCGGTCGGCCCCAGCCGCGGCCCGTCACGCGGCGCTGGAATCCCTCGTCGGCATCAAGGATGTCGAACTGCCGCCCGTGCTCCAGGCGTTGCTCAAAGACCCGGAACTGCGCGGACCGGCTTTGCGGGCGCTGGCGGGTTACAAGGATCCCCATACCCCGGAAAAGATTCTCGAAGCCTATCCCGGCTTCGACGCCCGTCAGAAGCACGACGCGCTCAACACCCTCGTCGCCCGACCCGCTTTCGCCAAGCCGTTGCTCGCGGCCGTCGGCGCCGGAAAAATCCCGGCCAAGGATCTCACGGCCGACGTGGTGCGCCAGTTGCGCAACCTCAAGGACGCCGACATCCAGTCTCAAGTCTCCAGGCTTTACGGCGCGGTGCGCGAAACCAGCGCCGACAAGAAGGCCGAGATCGAGAAATATCGCCGCATTTACTCCGCGGGCGGCTCGCAACAGGGCAACGCCTCTCCCGGCCGCCTCGTCTTCAACCGGGTCTGCGCCCAATGTCACACCCTCTTCGACACCGGAGGCAAAGTCGGTCCCGACATCACCGGCGCCAACCGCTCGGACCTCAATTATCTGCTCGAAACGATTATCGATCCCAACGCCGTCATCCCGAACGAATACCGCACCACGGAGATCGAGACCAAGGACGGGCGCAGCCTCGCCGGCATTGTCCGGCAGCGCGATGACCGCAAACTCGTTCTGCAAACGGCCAACGAACTCCTGACCATTCCGATGAACGAAATCGCCAGTCAGCGCCTGACGGAACTCTCCATGATGCCGGAAGGGTTGCTGGCTCCGCTCACCGACCAGGAAGTCCGCGATTTGATTTACTATCTGACTCGGCTCGGCCAGGTGCCGTTGCCGCCGGAAAGTGGGGCAAAGTGAGCGTCGTCGGCGCCGATTGACCTCCACGAGCTGGCGGACCGCTCAGCGGCAGTAACATGGCTCTTTTCGCACGCGGAAGAGTGGTAGCGCGCCTAGATTCCTTGGACGAGATCACGCCGCAGTTTCAAGCCGAGGGTGGGATCGAGCATGGCCGCGGTGGCCAGTTGGACGGCGTGGGCGCCGGACTGCAAATGCGCGCGAACGTGCCCGGCGCTGGCCAGGCCGCCGACTCCGACCAGTCGCAGCCGCAAGGCGTGTTGCCGGATGACCCGCGCGAACAGGCGGACTTGTTCCAAGGCAGCCAGGTGGATCGCCTGACCGGCGATGCCGCGTCGCTGGCCGGCGAAGAGAGGGCGCTGCGCCGCGTCCACCACCGTGGCCGCAACGCAGTTGACCATGACCAGCGCATCGACGTGCGGGGCGATCGCATTGGCCAGGCCGGCCGCCAGGTCTTCGTCGAGCACATGGCCGATTTTGATGAGGAGCGGTCGCGCGCCGACGGCCTGGCGGAGCCGCGCGGCGACGGCGCCCGCGGCTTCCGGCTGCTGGTAGAGCTGGGCGTCAGCGCTGACCACGTTCGGGCAGGAAAAATTTGCTTCGACGCAATCGGCGCCGCTTTCCACCGCCCACTGGGCGCAGCGCGCGAAATCCTGGGCGACGTCCGCCAGCGTCCAATTTTCCTCCGGCGTCGCTACGACGGAGACGGAAAGTATTTTCTGTTTGGGCAAAGCCCGGCGGGTGGCCTCGACGTCCCGACGCCACACCTCCGGCGCTTTCGAGGGCATGCCAAAGGAGACGGCCCAACTTTCGCGCATCTCCGTGCTGGCCGGCAACGCGCTCTCGTGCCCACGCAGGTCGGTGGCATCGACCGGTTGGAGGTTGGGCGGTGGATAGCAGGCGCGGAACCGGCTGCGCACGGTCTTGTAAGTGAGGACATCAAACCCCAGGGCGGCATAGTAAAGAATCCACCGACCGTTGAGGAGCGGACCGGCGGCGATGCCCAATGGCGAATCGACGGCCAGTCCGCAGAAATCCCACGGCCCTGGCACCGCCGGTTCCTGGTGGGCAACCGGGTCGGGCGCATGATCGTAATTCCAGTCGTAAGTCTGGTGCCAATCGTAACGGGGCAGCGCAGCGGTCTTCATGATTCAGCTCTGCTCCTTTCCGGGCGTGGGACGATAAATCGGGCCGCGGTCGAGGACCGATTGTAACAAACCATCGTCCAGATAGTCCGCGCGCGGGTCGATGGGGTGCGCGCCCTGGCCGTGATAACCGAGCTTGGCGCGCACCGTCGGATTCAGGAAATAGGCGCCGGGAACAAATTCCGCCAGGATGCTGAAGCCGGCCGGGTCGCGCTGTTGCAGTTCGGCAACGACCTGGGCGGCCGGCCGGCCGGTGGCGGAAGCCAAAAGTTTTTTCAGACCAGCAGCCAGGTCAGGACGGAAAGACAGTATGTTCTCCAATCCCTCTGCGGCCACGCCCGCTTCGCTCGCCGAAGGAAACCCTTCGCCGGCGGGAATGAGCACATCCGCGAGCGCGCCCAGCAGGGCCTTTTCTTTCGGGTCGAAAGTCATGGTTTTGTTCCAAACGTTGAATCGTTGAATCGTTGAATCGTTGAATCGTTGAATCGTTGAATCGCCACGGCGAACATCGCCTGGGCGAGTAAAGCAACCACGAAATGCAGAGGAAGTATTCTGGCCGCCGGTCGGACGACAACGAGCCCCGTTGGCTCGCTGGTTCCCTGGTAACCATTTTAACCATTTAACCATTTAACCATTTAACCATTTAACCATTTTAACGTTTCAACCTTTCCACGCTTTAACATTGCGTCGCTCTTCGACCAGGTGTTCCGCGCAGCGCAGCGCGAGGGCGGCGATCGTCGCGGTCGGGTTCATCCCACTGGAAGTCGGCCAGATGCTGCCGTCGAAGATGAAGAGGTTGGGCACATCGTGGCAGCGGCCCCAGGGGTCGACGACCGAGCTGGCCGGGGCGGCCCCCATCTTCGTCGTGCCGAGGAGGTGCCAGCCGGTTTCGCGGATGAGCGGGGCGATGACCGTTTCGCGGGCGCCGGCGGCTTCGAAGGATTCCCTGGCGCGTTGCAAGTGGAACTGAAGCAGGCGGCGGGAGTTTTCCGACATGCCATAGATCAATTTCGGAGCGGGGATCCCGTCGGAGTCCTGGAGCACGGGATCGAGCACCACGCGGTTTTGTTCCTCGGGCAGATCCTCGGCGATGATGCCCCACATGGCCGAGTGGCCCAAACGCTGGCGCAGTTTTCGGTGGAAATCCCGGCCCCAAATCGGGTTGTCGCCCCAGGGATAACCGCGCGTCATCGAGAGCGGGCCGCCGGTGGGTTGCAGGCCCCACTTGGCGCCGCGCACGAAACCGCGCGTGACGTCCGTTTCGTAGAATTCCAGGCAATGGATATGCTGGCCCCACAGGCCGTGCGTGCTCTCGAGGTCTTCGTCGAACAGTCCCACCACCGTGCCGAACGGATGCATCATCAAGCGACGGCCCACCAGGCCGGAAGAATTCGCCAGGCCGTCGGGGAACCGGTTCGAGGCGGAGAGCAACAGAATCCTTGGCGTGCCGATGCCGTTGGCGGCGAGCACCGTGACGGCGGCTTTCTGGAAATGGTCGGCCCCGTGCCGGTCCACGTAAACCGCCCCGGTGACGAGCCCGGCCGAATTCAGTTCCAGCCGGCGCACGCGCGCGCCGGTGGTCAGGCGGACGCCGGCACGGACGTTTTCCGGCCAATGGGTGAGATCGACCGAGCCTTTGGCGCGTTCGACACAACCCCACATGCACGTGGCCCGTTGCGTGCAGGCGCGCAGCGCGCCATAAGGCCGCGTGGCGATCGCGTTGGGCGCGGGCCACCAATGCCAGCCGAGTCGGTTATGGGCGCGGGCCAGGCGGCGACCCATCGGGGCGAGCGGAGCCGCCGGCAAAGGCGGTCCTTTCCCTGGGGGAAAGGCCGGGTCCCCGGCCAGGCCCGACACGCCGAAATCAGCTTCGACGCGTTCGTAGAACGGCGCCAGTTCCTCATAAGTGAGTGGCCAATCGTCGGCGACGCCATCGAGTGTGCGCACGCGGAAGTCGGAGGGCAGGTTGCGCTGCCAGTGCGCCGCATAAATCACCGTGCCGCCGCCCACCGCGTTGTAGAGCACCGCCGAGATCTCCGACTGCGTGTCGTCGATGGGATAATCGGCGGGCGCCTGACGCCGGTTGGGATTGCCCGACCAGTCTCGGCCGGCCGTAAGCTCGAAGTCGGGATGGTCGGCGCGCGCTTTGGTGTAATCCGGCCAGTCGCCTTGCTCGAGCACGACGACGCTCATCCCGGCCTCGTTAAAACGTTTGGCCGCGACCGCACCAGTCGGACCTGCGCCGATGATGAGAACGTCCGGATCCGGATCTGCGCCCGCGCTGGACATGAAGAACAGGTTCGGCGCCAGACTGCCGTCGCCAGGCCGGATCGTCCAGCGAGAATCGGGCGGACGCCGAGAGATCAGAGCCGACTCAGGTCGGCTGCTACGGTTTGTAGCGTGGGGCCCGCGTCGGGTCGGTCGCTTGACTCGCCCTCGCTCACCGCTACACTCCGCCCATGCTGTTGAATTTTGCGACGTTTCACCTGCCTGTACGCCCGGCGCGCGCTGTCCGTCGCTTTTTCCGCGGGTCCCCTGGCGCGTTCCGCCCCGCTTGATGAGAAAGCCCTCCTTGCTTGTTGTTTTTTTGACGGTGTTCATCGACCTGGTCGGATTCGGCATTGTGCTGCCGTTGCTCCCGATCTACAGCGATCAGTTCGGAGCGAGCGGGCTGTTCGTGGGGGTCATCATGGCGAGCTTTTCGGCGATGCAATTCCTCTTCGCCCCGGCGTGGGGACGGTTGTCCGATCGCATCGGGCGCCGGCCCGTGCTGCTGGTGAGCACGGCGGGCGCGGCCGTCTCCTATGGCCTGTTCGGATTGGGCTCCGGACTGACCCAGGCCAAGGCGGTGCTGACGGTCATTTTGATCTCGCGCGTATTGGCTGGCATCTGCGGGGCCAACGTGACGGTGGCGCAGGCGTGCATCGCGGACATCGCGCCGCCGGAGGAACGGTCGAAAAAGATGGGGCTGATTGGCATGGCCTTCGGTCTGGGATTCATCTTTGGGCCGGCGCTCGGCGGGGTGAGCCTCAAACTATTCGGCATGGCAGGGCCGGGTTGGGTGGCGGCGATCCTCTGCGCGGGAAACTTTTTTCTGGCGCTGTCGATTTTGCCCGAGACACGCCAGCCGGGCTCCGCGCCGAGCGGCACCCGGCCGCGGTTGCGCCAGTGGGCCCATGTGCTCGGCCGACCGACGATTCGGCTGCTGATTTTCGTGTTTTTTCTGGCGACGTTTTGCTTCACCTGCTTCGAGACGACGCTCGGGTTGCTCGTGGCGAAGAACTTCAAGCTGGTGTCGGCGGAGGCCAGGCTGAGCTCGCTGGATTTGATGGATCGGAAACGTTTCGGCGATGCCGCGACAGCGGCGACGGTGCTCTTCGCCTACTGTGGGTTTGTGGGCGCGTTCGTGCAGGGGGGGCCGTTGGGCCGACTGGTGCGGCGCCTGGGCGAGCCGCGCTTGATCGCATTGAGCCTGTTCCTGGTGGCGTTGAGCCTGGCGGCGCTGCCGTTTATCCATGGCGACACGAAGTTATCGTGGGGTGTCCTGTTTCAAGCCAACGGGCTGCCGTGGTGGGAGCTGTTTGCCGCCCTGGCCCTGCTCGCGATTGGCTCGGGACTGACTCGACCGCCTCTGTTCGGGATGCTGAGCATTCTGACCCCGGCGCACGAACAGGGTGAGACGATCGGCGTCGCTCAAAGCGCGGGGAGCCTGGCGCGCATCTTCGGTCCGATGTTCGCCGGGGGCTTGTTCCACGTGCATCCGACCTGGCCTTACCTGGCGTGCGCGGCCCTTTCCTTGGTCACCGGCGTTCTCGCCTGGGCGCGACTGGTCAGATCGGAATCGGCCTTGCTGGCGGCGAAGGCGCAAAGTGGAGCGACGGTCTGAGGGATTTCGGATTTCGGATTTCGGATTTCGGATTTCGGATTTGCGATTGCGAACCTGTCCAGGATCGCTCCAACGCGCTTCCATCTAATCGCAAATCTAAAATCGCAAATCCAAAAGCAATCAGTTAAGCCCGCAGGCGACTTTGGCGCGTTGGAGGACGGTCTGGGCGAGGGAGCGTGCTTTCGCGGCCCCGTCCTGCAGGACGCGGTTCACGTAATCGAGGTTGGCGGCCAGGTCCGCGCGCTTGGCCCTGGCCGGAGTGAAATAGTCCCAATAATAGCCAAAGAACGCCTTCTTCAGATCCCCGTAGCCCAGGCCCCCCGCGCGAAGACGGTCGGTAAAGTCCCTGGCCACCTCCGGTGGTGCCACCAGTTTGAGCAATTGGATGACTAGGTTTTTGTCCGCGTCAGGCTTCGGTTCCTGCGGCGTGCGGCTGTCCATGACGATTCCCATGATTTTTTTGAGGACGGTTTTTTCGTCCCCGAAGATTTCGATGGCGTTGCCGTAGCTCTTGCTCATTTTCTGGCCGTCGGTTCCTGGCACGGTGGCCACTTCTTCGCGGATCTGCGGTTCGGGCAGGACGAAGGTGGGGCCGTAGAGCTCGTTGAACTTGACGGCGATGTCGCGGGTAATCTCGACGTGCTGCTTTTGGTCACGGCCGACGGGCACGACGTTCGAGTCGAAGATGAGGATATCGGCGGCCATGAGCACCGGGTAGGCGAAGAGGCCGTGGTTGGGGGAGATTCCCTTGGCGAGCTTGTCCTTGTAGCTGGTGGCGCGTTCGAGCAAGCCCATGGGAGTCACGGTGGAGAGCAGCCAGGTCAGCTCGGTGACTTCCGGGACGTCCGATTGCCGCCAGAAGACGGCCTTGCCGGGGTCGAGTCCGCAGGCGAGGAAATCGAGGGCGACGTCAAGGGTGTGCTGCCGGCGCTCCTGGGCGTCGGTCAGCGAGGTCATGGAGTGATAATTCGCGATGAAATAAAAAGCCTCGCCCCGGTCCTGCAATTCGATGGCGGGCTTCATCATCCCGAAATAGTTGCCCAGGTGCACAGCGCCGCTGGGTTGAATGCCCGAGAGAATTCTCATGCCGGCTAGGCTTGCTCGCGCAAGGCGGTTTTGAGCACCTTGCCGGTGGCGTTGCGCGGGAGCGCCGCCAGGAAGGTGATGCTCCGGGGCACCTTGTAGTCGGCCAATTTTTGCCGCAGCAAATGGAGCATGCCTTTTTCGTCGAGGCGGACGCCCTCCTTGGCCGCGACGAAGGCGACGGGATGCTCGCCGCGGCGCGGGTCCGGTTTCCCGACGACGGCGGCTTCCTTGACGCCGGGAATTTGGTAGAGCACCTCCTCGATTTCGCGCGGGTAAACATTGATGCCATTGACGATGAGCATGTCCTTTTTGCGATCGGTGATGTAGAAGTAGCCGTCGGTATCGCGATGACCGATGTCGCCGGTCAGGAGCCAGCCATGGCGGAGGGTTTTGGCGGTGGCCTCGGGCTGATTCCAATAGCCGCGCATGACATTGCCGCCGCGCACGCAGATCTCGCCGCTGGCGCCGGTCGGCAGAATGTTGCCGGCTTCGTCCTGCACGGTCACTTCCACGTCCGGGATGGGTTTACCGATTGAGCCTTCCTTCCACGGACCGTTGAGCGGATTCATGCTGACGACGGGGCTGGCTTCGCTCAAGCCGTAGCCTTCGATGAGCGGAATGGGCATGTGTTGGTTGAACTCACGCAAGATTTCCACCGGCAAAGGCGCGCCTCCGCTGATGCAGATGCGAAGGGGAAAGCCGGCCGGGATCGGCGCCGCCGCCAGGGTCCGGAAAAACGACGGCACCGCCGGCAGGATGGTCGCGTGGCGTTGGTGGATTTCCTGGATGACGTTCCTGGGCGGATGCAGGGAGCGGACGAGCAAGAGCGATCCGCCGATCAGCAATGGGAGCAGGACTCCGACGCACAACATGAAGCTGTGAAACATGGGGAGCAGCACCACGAAGCGGTCGTGGTCCACCGCCTCGAGCACTTGGCGGCAGCTTTCGACGTTGTGCAGCAAATTCCCGTGCGTCAGCATGGCGCCCTTGGAACGGCCCGTCGTGCCGGAAGTGTAGATGAGGACGGCCAGATCGTCGGAGGTGGCGGCGGAGGGAATGAATTTTGGAATCGACCGGGAGGCGGGCCGATGACGGTCGAGACTGGCAAACTGGTCCACGCTCCAGATTCGCATCTGCGGGCGAAGCTTCTGGAGGGCCGATTGGTGTTCGGTCGAGTTGGCATCGGTAATGATAACGTCGATGCCCGCATCGGCCAGGATGTGATTAACTTCCTCCGGTTTGAGGAAGTTATTGATGGGCACCACCACTGCGCCCGTCTGCAAGACCGCGAACAGGGACGAGATGAATTCCGGACAATTCTTCAGCCACAATCCCACCCGGTCGGCTGGTTTGACGCCCAGGGCCTGTTGCAAATGTCTGGCCAGTTGGTCTGACTGGGCCAGGATGGCCTCGTAACTGTATTCCTGTTCGCCACAAAACACGGCGGTCTTCCGGGCGTGCTTCGCGGCGGTGGAAGCAAAGGCAGTGGAGAGGTTCATCCCAGGTAAATTAGACAAGCGCCGGCCAGGGGAGAAGCGTAAAATTGGGACGGGTTGACCCGCGGCTGAGCCATGCAAGGGAGGCGGTTGCACAAATGGTTGTCATTCACTAGCAAGGAAACGGCCGGGACGGATTTTCTCTTTTGCCCTTATTCTTTTCCCCTATATTCGCCGCGTGATTGATACGGACGAGAAGCTGGCGGCGTTTCTTCCGCGACTGAGCGCTGCCACTTGGATCGCGCTCGATACGGAGGCGGACAGTTTGCATGCCTATCCGGAGAAGCTTTGCCTCATCCAGGTCAGTCTGGAGAGAATGGATCAACTGATCGATCCGTTGTCCTCCATCAAGCTGGAACCGGTCTTCGAGATCCTCAGCCAACACGAATTGATCCTGCACGGCGCCGATTATGATCTGCGTCTGCTCCGGCGGGATTGCGGATTCGTCCCGACCGCCATTTTCGACACGATGCTGGCCGCGCGGCTGCTCGGGTCCCGGCAATTCGGGCTGGTCAACCTGGTGACGAAGTACCTGGCGGTGACCTTGGAGAAAGGGCCGCAGAAGGCCAACTGGGCGCGCCGCCCGTTGACCGAACGGATGGAGGCCTATGCCCGCAATGACACTCGTTACCTGAAACCGCTGGCCGATTTTCTTTGCGCCGAGTTAAAAGCCAAGGGCCGCCTGAGCTGGCATCAACAGAGCTGTTCCCAACTGATCGCCGAATGCGCCGTGCTCCGCGCGCCTGATCCGGACATCGTCTGGCGTGTCAAAGGCAGTCATCACCTCACGCCGCAAAGTCTGTCGGTGGTGCGCGAGATCTGGCGCTGGCGGGAAGAGGAGGCGGTGACGGCGAACAAGCCTCCCTACTTCATTCTGCCGCCCGAAGCGATCGTGACTCTGGCCGCGGGCGCGGTGGCCGGGCGCGATTTGGATGCGCTCTTTCCGCACTACCTGACGCCGCGCCGGCGCAAAGGGATCGCTCGGGCCATCGCCGCCGGGTTGGCCGAGAAACATCCGCCCACTCCCCTGCGCCGCAAAGGCCGGCGCCTGACCGAAGGCGAGAAGCGGCGTCTGCACGAGTTGGAACGCCGCCGGAACCGGCGCGCGGACGAACTGGGCATCGATCCCACGTTGATTGCCAGCCGCGCGTCGTTGGTCGCCCTGGCGGCGGATTGGGAGGAGCACCAGGCGGAATTGTTACCGTGGCAGAGAGAGTTGCTGCAGTGAGGCGCGGGGAGTCTGGGTTTTCAAGTGTTGAAGCGTTAAATGGTTAAATGGTTAAATCGTTAAATGGTTGAAATGCGGAAGCGCGGCAACAGTGTCCCATCCAAGCATCTCCCACGCTTCAACGCTTCAGCGTTTTAACGCTTCAACGATTTAACCAGTTAACCATTTAACGATTTAACGCCCACCGCCTGCCGCCTTGCTTTCCTGCCCGCGCCGGTTTACCAACGTCGCCATTCGCCATGAAAATCAGTGTCACGATCTGCTTCTTTTCTCTCCTCCCGGTCTGGCTCGTGTCCGCTGCCGACAGTTCCATGGTCAGCGGTTCGGTCGATGCGCGGATGTTTCGCTATCCGGCGGTGTCGGCGACGCAAATTGCGTTCGTCTATGCCGGGGACATCTGGGTGGTGCCGAAGAGCGGCGGCACGGCCACGCGGTTGAGTTCACCTCGCGGGGAAGAGATGTTTCCGCGATTTTCGCCGGATGGCTCGCTCATCGCCTTCACGGGGAATTATGACGGCAACCAGGATATCTACGTGATCCCGGCCGGCGGCGGGCTGCCGCGGCGGGTGACTTACCATGGCGCGCCGGATCGGGTGCTGGGCTGGTATCCGGACGGCAAAGAAATCCTCTTCGCCACTTCGCGCGCCAGTCAGAAGGATCGGTTCAACCAGCTTTACAAAATCTCGGCGAACGGGGGGCTGGCGGAACCGTTGCCGGTGCCCTACGGCGAATTCGGCGCGATTTCGCCCGATGGCAAGACGCTGGCGTTCACTACCATCAGCGTCGATTTCCGGACGTGGAAACGTTACCGGGGCGGCATGAACCCGGACATCTGGCTGTTCGACCTGGAGAAGCTCACTGCCCGGAACCTCACCCAGAACGACGCCAACGATTCGCAACCGATGTGGCATGGGTCCACCCTGTTCTTCCTCTCCGACCGCGACGAGAATCGGCGCGACAATCTCTGGGTGTGTGACACCAGGTCAGGCAAAACGCGCGCGCTCACCCGCTTCAAGGATTACGACGTTCGGTTCCCGAGCATCGGCCCGGACGACCTGGTGTTCGAAAACGGCGGACGCCTTTACCTGCTGGACCTTGCCAGTGAAAAGTTTCGCCCGTTGGACATCCAGGTCGTAACCGACCGCGCCACCCTCAAGCCGCGCCGGGAAAATGTCTCCGGACTCATCCAACATGCCAGCCTTTCGCCGACGGGTAAACGCGCGCTCTTCGAGGCGCGTGGCGATCTGTTCTCGGTGCCCGCCGAGCACGGGATCGTGCGCAACCTGACCCGGACTTCCGGCGCGGCCGAGCGGTATCCGGCCTGGTCGCCAGACGGCCAGCAGATCGCCTACTTCAGCGATCGCTCCGGGGAATACGAACTCACCTTGTGTCCGGCCGAAGGGTCCGGCGAAGAAACCACCCTCACGCAACTCGGGGCTGGCTTCCGTTACCAGCCGCAGTGGTCGCCCGATTCGAAGAAAATCGCCTTCATCGATCAGGCGATGAAACTCCAGGTCCACGACCTGGACACGAAGCAAACGACCGTGATCGATCATCAGCTCTGGCTGTATCACGGCGCATTGAACGCCTTTACCGTCAGCTGGTCCGCCGACAGCCGCTGGCTGGCTTACGCCAAGGACCTCGACCAGCGCAACTCCGCCATCGCCCTCTACGATTGCAAGGAAAAGAAACTGACCCAGGCGACTTCCGGCTTCTACGACGACGAGGAACCCGTGTTCGATCCCGACGGGAAATATCTCTACTACCGCACGGGGCGAAGCCTCGATCCGCTCTACGGTGATTTGGACAACACCTGGACCTACCCGAACAGCCATCAACTGGCCGCTGTGACCCTCCGCCGGGAGGTGGCTTCGCCGCTGGCGCCGCGCGACGACGAGGAGACGCCAAAGGACAAGGCCGGCAAGGATGAAAAGAAGGACGACGACAAGAAACCCGACGACGGAGACAAGAAGAAGGAAGAGAGCGAGGACAAGACCGGCAAGGAACAGGGCGACAAGAAAGAGGAGAAAAAGTCCGACAAATCCAAAGAAGACAAACCCGCGCCGGTCGAGATCGACCTGGCGGACTTCGAGCGCCGGGTGGTGATGCTCCCGCCGAAAGCGGGCAATTACGCCAACCTGGCCGCGGTCTCCGGCAAACTGCTCTACCGCCGCCAGGCGCGCACCGGGTCCGCCGACGAGAAGAGTGCCATTGTGTTTTACGACCTGGAGAAGCGCGAGGAGAAGACCGTCCTGGACGACGCCGGCGGCTTCGTGCTTTCCGCGAACCGGAAAAAGCTGCTCGTGCACAAGGGGACGAATTACTACATCCTCGAGCCGAAGGAATCGCAGAAGCTCGAAAAGCCACTGGCGACCTCCGGGCTCGAATCCACGATCGATCCCGTGGCCGAGTGGCGGCAAATCTTCACCGACGCCTGGCGGCTGGAACGCGATTTGTTCTACGACCCCGGGCTGCACGGGGTGGATTGGAAGGCGATGCGCGAGCGTTACGCCAAACTGCTCGATCACGCGGTGACCCGCTGGGACGTCAACTACGTCATCGGCGAGCTGATCGGCGAACTCAACTCCTCGCATACCTACCGCGGCGGGGGCGACACGGAATCCTCCCCCTCGCGGGGCGTGGGATATCTCGGCTGCGATTTTGCCCTGGAGAACGGCGCTTATCGCATCAGCAAAATCATCCAAGCGGCGCCGTGGGACGCCGAGGTCCGTTCTCCGCTCCGTCAACCCGGCCTGACCAACGTGCACGAGGGCGATTATCTTCTGGCGGTCAACGGCGAACCGCTCGATCCCGCGGCCGAACCGTATGCCGCCTTCCAGGGTCTGGCCGACAAACCGGTGATGCTGACGGTCAACGACTCGCCCAACCGGGCCGGGGCGCGCCAGGTCCTGGTGCAGACGCTCTCGAGCGAAGCCCGGTTGCGGCATCTCGCCTGGATCAACGCCAACCGCGAGCGCGTCGAAAAAGCCACGGATGGCCAGGTGGGCTACGTCTATGTGCCGGACACCGGTCGCGGCGGGCAGAACGAACTCGTTCGCCAGTACCACGCGCAGTACACCAAGCCTGGTTTGATTATCGACGAGCGTTTCAACAGCGGCGGGCAGATCCCGGATCGTTTTGTCGAGTTGCTCGGCCGGCGCATCATCAATTACTGGGCGGTGCGCGACGGCCGGGATTGGCCCTGGCCGCCGGTCGCCCACCATGGGGCGATGGCCATGCTGATCAACGGCTGGAGCGGCTCGGGCGGCGATTGTTTCCCCTACTATTTCAAGAAGGCCGGCCTCGGGCCGCTCATCGGCTTGCGCACCTGGGGTGGGCTGATCGGCATCACCGGCGCGCCGCCGCTGGTCGATGGCGGCAATGTCACGGTGCCGACCTTCGGCATCTACGACACCAAGGGCAGCTGGATCATCGAAGGCTATGGCGTCGACCCCGACATCAAGGTCGTGGACGATCCGGCGCTCATGGCCAAAGGGGGTGACCCGCAATTGGAGCGGGCGATCGAGGAGGTGCTCAAGGCGCTCAAGAAAAATCCGCCGCTGGATGTGAAAAAGCCGAAGTATCCGAACCGTTCCTGACGCGCCCGCGCGAGTGGACACGCGCGGAGGCGCATCCTACCTAATCTACCAAACCGAGAAATTTCGAACCCACTCTTTCACCACAGTTGGATTGTCCACTTGAAATCCATAAGCAAAACCGAAACTTGGCTGGACAGGCGCCCACCCGCCGAGATCAGGGTCGAAGCTGAAGGAATCCCAAGTTCCGAACGAATTCAGGCTCCAGACCGAGAAGGCGTCAGTTGCAACTGGAAACTGCAGGTCCGTTTGCAACCGGCCTGCCTGCGGAACCATCGAGCTGCGCCGAAAGGAGCCAATCGGGATGCGGTTGACGAGGTTGCCTTGAAGAACTTCCCCAATGAACGTGACCTTCAGCGAGGCCGAGCCCGGGTTGGAGAAGATCGCCGCTTCGCCCGGACGTAGGGTGAAGTCGGGCCCAGACCATGCGTCGTTGCTGAACGTGGCCTGCTCGTCCACGCCACTAGTCTCGTTGACCTTCCTGATAATGGTTCCATTCGGGCTCCCGCTGAAGAGCGTGCGGACATTATTGTTGGTGCCGTACAGCGGATTTGCAATCAGCGACGACCCCGGCGTCAGCAGCCGAGTGATGTAACCAAAGGGATTCAGGGACCGATAACTTGATGTTGTTACCGACACTCGATAGAATCGTTGATCCATGAGGACGCGATCGACGTAGTTTGTGGTGCCACCCGGCAAGGCCACACTCCCCAGACTGGACCACCCTACACAGTCGCTCGAACCATCCAACGAAACTGCCGAGACAGAGGGGGAGGCTGTGATCGAGAACTGAAATGGCGAGGGCGTCGTCGTAGCCGGGAAAACTCCGGCAGGCCAGCGCACGGCTGAGTGGAGGGAAATGGATGCCAGGTTCGCAAAATGCCTCGGTTCTCTGCGAAACATTGGCCAGGCACTGCGCGCCAAGCCGCTCACTCCGGAAAAGCCGTATACTTTCGAGTTGCCTGTCCCGAAGTAGATCGTCCCATCCCGCCCAATAGTCGGTGACGAGAAGACGACACCGCCAACATAACGGGGCCAGCCACCCGGCTTGATCATGCCGTTAGGCAGAATGGCATGGATTCTCCCTTCATCGCCTCCCATGTAAATCGTTCCATCGGCAGCCACTGCCGGGGTTGACCGGATAAACGACGACGTTACGAAGGTCGAGGTCATATATGTCCAGTTCACCTGGCCTGTGGTCGGGTTGATCGCGTAAAGCTCATAGGGCTGCGAGCCCACGTAGATCGTTCCGTCTGGCCCGATAGCCGGCGAGGAGTCTACCGCGCCGGCCAGCTGAATGGGCGACCACTTGGCCGTTCCGTTTGCGTTGTAAGCGTACAGCTTACCGTCGTAACACCCGACGTAAATGGCGCCATCGGACCCGATTGCCGGAGAAGAGGCGACATACCCTCCGAGCGTTTTTGGCCAGCCGGCCTTGGACAAGTGCGTCGCCGGATCCACCGCATACAACTTCGTGTCCATTCCGCCAAAATAGATCGTCCCATCCGCCCCGATGGCCGGAGAAGAGTAGATGGTGTTGCCGGTGGGAAAGTTCCAGAGAATGGTCCCATTCTGGGGCGAGATGGCATATAACTGCGTGAGGCCTGGAACGTAAATCGTCCCGTCCCGACCGAGCGCGGGCGATGGCCAGGAGTCGTATGAGATGGATGTTTTCCATTTCAGCGTCCCGTCCCAGTTTATGGCATAGAGGTAGCCGTTGGCGCGACGCGCATAAATGGTGCCGTCCGCTCCCACGGTTGGAGCCGAACGAAAATTCTGCGGAGGCGACCACGACTCATAAAACTCCCAGATCTTCTGTCCGTTGACAGGATTGAGCGCGTAGATCCGGCCGTCGTCCGATCCGATATACAGCGTCCCGTCCGCCCCGATGGCGGCCGACGAGTAGACCGCGTTGGCGGCGGTGAAGAACCAATTCGTGTGTCCTTGCGGCGGAAGATCGCAATCCTCGTGCACGACCCACCAGGAGCTCGACGAGCTGGGCGGTGCAGTCGCGCTGTAGCCCAGGCCGCGCTTGGCAAAACCAGCCCACAGCTCATTGAGATTCTCGCCCCCGGTCTTGACCCGGTCTGCCAGCAGGATCGCATCGCGCGCCTGGATGAAATTCGGGTTGGGTGGACAGAGATTCATGCTGTCGGTGAGCAGTTGCAGCATCAGTTCGTTGCCTTTGGCAAAGTCGAACTTCCGGACGAGCTTGGCGCGCACATCCCACAAAGTCGCACACCAGAATTCGCCAACATTGTGTGGCTTGTTGGCATCTTGATCCGTGATTGGTTCCACCTCGGGATCAATTGGCCAGGCCGGGCTGCGGGGAACACCCGTATGCAGGTTAAACTGCATCGGGTCAATGTCTTTAAAGGTCAGCGGGGATTTGCTGACATCGGTCGAGTAAGGGTAACGGCGAGCCCCGTAGTAATAATTCTCGGTGAGATTGCCTCCGCTCGGGGTTCGCCACTGATAAAATGTATAAGCAGCTGCAGTGTATGTTCCGTCCAGGTCATCCGCCGGCTCGGCCAGCAAAGCCAGCGGGTAAAAGTCCGACCATCCCTCGCCAAGGCCCAAGGTTACCTGCGCGCTACTCCCGACTCCACCACCCACCCGGCGCAAGCTTAAGCCGTGGGTGTACTCGTGGAGCAGGGTCTCCGGCTCCAATGCACCATCCCGGTTCAAATCCAATGACAGGCCTATTTCCAATCGCGGCGGCGAACCATCTGGTGGCGCACTGAAAGTGCCCGCGTTGAATGCCACACCATTTTGCACATCCACCAGCACCGCATCGTTCCCGGTCCCGCCGCGACCAAAATTGTCCTGCTGAAAATTACCCGCCGCTTCCGTGAAGCCCAAGCCGTACAATCGGTCATGCATCCAGTTGCACCAATAAAATGCATTCACCACCGCCGCCTTCTGGTTCACGCTCGCGAGCGTCGTCTGCTGCGGCCGCGGGTTCGGGGGTTGACTGAAGTCCGTGGTGAAGGAGAAAGTGAGAGTGCCATTGGCGCCGCCAACTAACGTGCCAATTGGACGGGGGTCTGTGGGGTTCAGAATATCCGCATTATATAGAGTCTGATTGTTGGGCAAGTTGTCCACGTCCAAGCGGGCGTCCACGTTGTTGCCGATACTCCTAGAGTCCGCAGGTCTGATCCAGCCGTTTGGCGAGGCCGTCGTCGACTTGATAGCGGATTCGAGTTTGGCTGTCTGCGGAACGAGCGGTGGCTGGAACGAACTCGGTGTCGAGAGTCCAGGAGTGTATGGAGAAGGGCTGTCGCTCGTGTACACGAGGTAGGAGACGTCAGTGAAGCGCGATGTCCAGGAGTGGCGTACCTGTGGTTCGCCGCTTGAGGCGTCCACCAGAACCTGGAAAAGTTCACGGCTCCTCTTGCCATTCAGAATCACCTTCCAACACAGGCGCATGCTGTCGCGTCTCGTGGGAAGCCAGACGAGACTGGCGGTTGCGTTGTCGTGGAGTGCCTGGGCAGCAAACTTCTGCGTGCGCTCAGGTCCGTCGGGTACGAAGTCGACTGGCACAACGTCTTCGGTTCGCACGTCCTCACCTATATTGACTGCGGCGACAGCCACGGCTTGCGCTGCGGAAACCGGCGGCGCGATCTGCACCGCCAACCGATTCGGTACACCTTGATCGGCAGCCGCAGGGGGATCCGGGACAAATTGACTGCTGAGGCTGATGAGTTCTCCAATTTTGGAGATATGCCCATAGAGCACAGCCTCGAAAACAGGTATGCCATCGAGACTCTGGTCCCACACCACGGTTCTCATGCCGTTGTGGTCTGTCACGTATTCTCTGCTGATCCGGGCTGCGCTCAGGATGGTCGAATTGTAGCCGAAGAGACCGTTGTTCTGATCCAGGAACCGCTTGATGCTGCGATGAGGATCTTTCGCAGCCGGCTTCCTCGCTGCACGCATCTCGAGGGTTTCCGGGGGAAGCGCTTCTTCTTCGTTGTCGGGCGCACTGAGGAATCCCTGTGGCGAGTAAATGAAATTCGGTGAGGCCAGGATGTCATCAACGTTAATCTGGACGCCCGGAATTCGATTCTGCAACACCGTCGCGGCTGCGGCGCGCTCGGTAGAAAGCTCAGACTGGACAAGTCCTTCCCTCCTCCGGTCCAGATTTGCCAACCGATCGGAGTTCTGAGCAACCGCGACAGCGCAGGACGTGATACCAAGCGAGACGACGAACCGGACGAGAAGTGCCTTCATGGCGGGCTTTCGGTTACCGCGTACACAATTAAATGTCAAGTAGAGAAAACGCCAAAAACGAAACGACGAGACGAGGAGGCGCGGAGGCGCAAGAAGCTAAGACCAATCCATTAGCGCCAGACCTCCGAGAGCGCGAGCAGCAGAAGAGGAGAAAACGATCGACACGCCAAGAAAGCCAGGTGGAGGTGGAACCACGGAGCGCCACGAAGGTCTTGCGTTTGTTGGACACTGCTCTTAGCTTGCCACCATGCTCAAGAGCCGTTTCGCTGCCCTGCTTTTGCTCGTGATCGCCTCCAATCCAGTCCTCTCGGGAGACTCTTGGGACCAATACTTCGGGATCCCTGGTTCGTCTCCAGGAGGTGTCGCGGCCGTGGTTGTCTTCGCCAACAAACTAATTGTCGGCGGAAATTTCACGTCGATCGGGGGCGTCACTGCTACGAACCTCGCGCAATGGGATGGGACAACTTGGGCGCCGGTCGGTGGGGGCGTAGGAGGTGTCGTATACGCACTCGCGGTGTCGGCGGGCCAGCTTTTCGTCGGGGGCCACTTCAGCCAGGTCGGCGCCGTTAGAGTCAACAACGTCGCGCGCTGGAATGGCACCGAGTGGTCAGCCCTCGGGGAAGGAGTCAACGATGTCGTGTTTGCTCTGGCTTCCGAGGCCACCAACCTCTACGCTGGGGGCCACTTTACGACCGCGGGCACAAACCAGGTTGGGAAACTGGCTCGGTGGGATGGAACAGCTTGGTACGGGCTTGGACTGGGAATTGTGCCCGTCGGTCCAGTGGGGGTGGTAGGAACTCTGGCTGTTTCTGGCGATGAACTCTATGTCGGTGGCGACTTTCGAGTCGCTGGAGGGATTGCTGCAACCAACATCGCGCGGTGGGATGGGGCAAGCTGGCACGACCTCGGGGGCGGCCTCAGAAACTTTGATTACGGCGGAGCCGAGAATGGCGGCGTGGGGGCCTTAGTCGTCGATCAGGGGATTCTCTACGCTGCAGGGGAATTTCGGCTGGCCGGAAGCTCCCAGGCAACCAACATCGCCGCGTGGGACGGAACTCGGTGGTCCGATTTGAGTGGAGGGGTTAACGGTCTTGGCTCAATCAGTGCTTTGGCGTTCAATGGCAGGGACCTGTTTACCGGCGGGGGCTTCACTAACATTGGCGGTGTTTCTGCTAGTCGCTTGGCCAAATGGAACGGGCGAAGTTGGTCGTCTCTCGGAAGCGGTGTTAGTTACATGGGAGGCCTGAGTGGGACGGTGTTTGGACTGGCGTCCACAGGCAGCGAATTGGTCGCGGTGGGCATCTTTACTTCGGCCGGTGGGCAGCCCTCCACGAACATTGCCCTTTGGCGCATTCCTCATGAACTTGCCATTCAACGTTCACAAGCCGATGTGAAGCTTTCCTGGCCTGGGACGGGGAGCAATTTCGTCCTTGAAGCGTGTTCGAGTTTGTCGGCGACGAACTGGCGAGCTGTTCCGCTGACGCCGAGCTTGGAGAACGGCGAGTGGGTCGTGACGAAGGAGTTGGTCTCGACTAACGAAATCTATCGTCTCAGAAGGCGGTAATCCTGCTGCTTGGACGTTGACGGTTCCTATTCTGCGGCGCCTTGCTCCTTGAGCTAGGGACCACAGCCGATTTAGCGTTTCCCAACAATGTTCAAGCACCTGTCCGTTCTGCTCTCTTTTCTTTCTTCGCGAGTCCTCGCGGATGGATACTGGGACGAGCACTTTGGCGTGCCGGGAGCGAACCCTGGCGGTGTAATTGCGGTTACGGTTGTTGGCGAGAAACTGATCGTCGGGGGAAACTTTGTTTCGATCGGAGGCATCCCAGCGACGAACCTCGCCCAATGGGACGGGAGAAAATGGGCACAGGTCGGCGGAGGGGTCCAAGGTGGTGCAGTGTACGCGCTGGCAGTGGCTGGAGGTAGCTTGTTTGTGGGAGGGTCTTTCAATCAAGTCGGAGAGCTAGGTGCCAGCAACATCGCGCAGTGGGATGGGACAAACTGGTCGGCCTTGGCAGGCGGCGTGAACGCTGTCGTACTCGCTCTGGCCTGGGATGGCCAGAACCTCTACGCAGGAGGCCACTTCACAATGGCTGGCACAAACGCGGTCAGGAAAGTGGCTTGCTGGGACGGGACGAATTGGGCAGGGCTTGGATCCGGCATCATTTCCTTGGACTGGGTGAGTGCGGTGGACAGCTTGACGGTTGGCCGAGACGGCCTCTATGTAGGTGGCCGTTTTCGATTTGCTGGAGGGATCGCCGCGACCAACATCGCTCGGTGGGATGGGAGCGCGTGGCATGCATTGGGGAACGGTCTTCGACTCTTCGATGGCTATCCTTTCGAGAACGGCTCGGTCAACGCGTTGACTATGGCCAATCGATTCTTGTACGCGGGAGGTGTCTTTCGGTTGGCCGGAACGGTCCCTGTCACCAGCATCGCGGCCTGGGACGGAACTCAGTGGTATCAGTTGGGCAGCGGGATGGGCGACTTGGCCGGAATTGCGACTCTGGCCGCCAGCGGACGCGACTTGTACGCCGGCGGCGTGTTTTCAAGCATCGGTGGCGTTCCGCTAAATCGTTTGGCGAGATGGGACGGAGAGTCCTGGTATGCTTTAGGTCGTGGCATCAGTGAAATTGGGAGTTTGGGTGAAGGGGTTTCGGGACTGGCCTCCACGGGGAGCGAAGTGGTCGCGGTGGGCCTGTTTACTTCGGCGGGCGGACAGCCCTCCACGAATATCGCCCTTTGGCACATTCCTCATGAACTTGGCATTCACCGTTCGCAGACCGATGTGAAGCTGTCCTGGCCCGCGACTGGGAGCAATTTCCTCCTCGAAGCGTGTTCGAGTTTGTCGGCGACGAACTGGCGAGCAGTTCCGCTGACACCGAGCTTGGAGAACGGCGCGTGGGTCGTGACGAACGAGTTGACGTCGACTACCGGATTCTATCGTCTCAGAAGGCGGTAATCCTGATGCTTGGACCTTGACGGTTCCTATCGTGCGGCGCCTTGCTCCTTGAGTTAGGGATCACAGCCGGTTTAGCCTTTCCCAAGAATGTTCAAGCACCTGTCCATCCTGCTCTCTTTTCTTTCTTCGCGAGCCCTCGCCGATGGATACTGGGACGAACAGTTCGGGGTGCCCGGGGCCCCTGGAGGGGTAGTGGCCGTGGCTAGGTTCGGCAACAAAGTGATTGTAGGCGGAAGTTTTACGTCGATCGGGGGCGTGTCGGCTACAAACCTCGCGCAGTGGGACGGGACGAATTGGGCGCCGGTCGGCGGGGGAGTTGGAGGTGTCGTGTACGCACTGGCGGTGGCTGGGGGCCAGCTTTACGTCGGCGGCTACTTCACCCAAGTCGGCGATGTTGGCGCCAACAATATCGCACGGTGGGACGGGACAAACTGGTCGGCCTTGCAAGAGGGTGTCAACGACATCGTCATCGCGATGGCCTCGGATGGCGCCAGTGTCTATGCCGGCGGTCACTTCACCATGGCGGGCAGAAACACTGTCGGCAAAGTGGCTCGTTGGGACGGAACGAATTGGTCTGGGCTTGGATTGGGCATTCTGACCGTGGGCGCAGTCGGCAGGGTTGACAGTCTGGCCGTCAGCGGCGGAAACCTTTAGGTGGGTGGTGACTTTCGAATTGCCGGGGGCACAGCAGCGACGAACATCGCGCGGTGGGACGGAAGCGCCTGGCACGCTCTGGGGAATGGCCTGCGCCTCGCCGATTATAGTGGAATTGAGAACGGTGCAGTCCGTAGCTTGGCGATTGCGTCGGACAAACTGTATGCTGGGGGCTACTTCCGGTTGGCAGGAACAACTCCAGCGACCAATATCGCTGCTTGGGACGGAGTTCAGTGGTCTGAGCTAAGAGGTGGAACCGGCAGCATCGGCGAGGTCAGTACTGTAACTTTTAGTGGAAGTGTTCTGTACGCTGGAGGCAGCTTTACCAACATCGGTGGCATACCGGCGTACCGTGTAGAGAATTGGGACGGGCATGATTGGTCAGCATTAGGAAGTGGCGTCAGTGAACTTGGGCGGGCGGGCGAGGGGATTTTGGGACTGGCCTCCACGGGGAGCGAACTGGTCGCAGTAGGTATCTTTACTTCGGCTGGCGGACAGCCCTCCACGAACATTGCCCTTTGGCACATTCCTCATGAAGTTGCCGTGCAACGCTCGGGGACCGAGTTGCGGCTTTCCTGGCCTGGGACGGGGAGCAATTTCGTACTCGTGGCATGTTCTAGTTTGTCGGCGACGAACTGGCGAGCAGTTCCGCTGACGCCGAGCTTGGAGAACGGCGAGTGGGTGGTGACGGACTCGTTGGCCTCGACCAACGAGTTCTATCGTCTCAGACGGCGGTAAACTTGATGCTTGGACGTGATTCGCGTGGGTAGAACAGGGCCACTGGTCTGTCCCGCCGGGCGACCCGTCCGCATGGGGGCGCGTCTTAGGTTTTGCGCGGTGCCACACCTCAAGGACGCGAGCTTTGAGC
>WNGF01000884.1_pt1 | contig 88472 bp, 51 predicted proteins | sample 5400641 | NCBI WGS metagenome assembly WNGF01 (sample SAMN13153371, study PRJNA577476) | soil metagenome | isolation source: 80 cm soil or saprolite under grassland replicate 2 | place: USA:California | collected 2016-06-15 | reverse complement strand
GGGCCGCTGCCCGTCCAAACCTCCTCACAGTGATGACGAGCAGCAAGAAGGGCAACCCATCGGGGCTGCCCTCGAACACATCCTCACGATCAATGACGCCAGCCGACCCCTACGTCCTCATCCAGAGTGCGCGGGGACAACGCCGAGGGCACATTCCCGCCGTCGCCGCACAGATGTTGTGGCCGGGAGCGGTGTGGGTGCCGGCGTGGTGGCCGGTTCGGTGTGCCAGGCGCCCGGCTGGTGGGTGGTTTCCGCACTCGACGGTGATGCCGGGGCTGTGGGGGTCCACCCAGGTGACCTGGCCGGGCGGCGACCTAGCGGCGAAGGTCTCGCGCTACTGGCTGCGCCGGTGAGACGGCTTGCTCGGTGTCGGGGCCGGTGAGGCTGCCGCGCAGTTGGTGCAACGCCCGCCGCTCCAGGGTTCGGACCGTGTCGGGTGTGGTGCCCATCAACCGTGCGGTCATCGCCCGGGCCAACCCGTCCAAGTAGCGCAGTTGGATCGCCCGCCGCTCGTCGGGTGCGAGCCTGGCCAGCGCGTGCGCGAACGGCACCCGGCCGGACACCAACGCGGGCGTGACGGTCGCCGGTTCCTGGTGCGTGGCGGCCCGCTCGGCGGCCGCGCCGAGGGTCAACACCGTCCGCAGGTACCTTCTCAGAGCCCATTCGTGTCGGGTGCAGGCTTTGGCCGCCAGCCCGATCAGCCAACCCAGCACGTCCGGGTCAGCGGTGTGGAGTTCAGCCAGGGCGATGCAGAAGGTGTCCTGGACCAGGTCGGGTACCGCGTCGCGGTCTCGGTCGCGCATCCGGACGAGGACATAGCGCTCGACGTTGTTGACGTAGCGGCGGTAGAGATGCTCGAAGGCGACCCGGTCCCCGTGTTGGGCGCGGCGCAGCAGATCGGTGGGCCGGGCGCCGCCGGTCGTGGCGGTGCCTCGCCCCGGCTTGCCCGGGGTGTCGGTGGCGACCGCGGGGGCATAGCTGTAGGCATCGATTGACGTCGAGGTGTGGTGTGTCGGGTGGTGGTGGCCCATGGCGGGGCTCCCTTCCGTGGTGGAGGCGGAGCCCGGGCACGGCCAACTGGCCGTGCCCGGGAGCGTGCGCGGATGCGCGGATGCGGCCGGGCAACGGCCAGAAAGGGTGCGGTGACGCTGCGCGCGGTCAGCGGCGCAGCGGAGAGAGTGAAGCGTTGGCGCAGCGGGCGGTCAGGCGCCGGCCGGTAGCCATCCCCCGACCGGGCGGATGCGCAGCGGCCGGGTGTGCGCGTAGGAAGCGACCAAACCCCCGTCGCGCGAGTCGACGACGACCCGGTAGTCGGCCAGCCACACCGCGAACCACACAGGTGCGGGCTTGCCCAGCCGGGCTACGGTGTCCGGCGCGTGGACCATGTCCGGCCCCAGCCGCGGCGGGGTGGACCGGTAGTGGCTCATCCGACCGGCCACCATCGGGCAGGCGGCCTGGACGTAGGCACAACATTGAGGGTCGCAGCCGGGCTCGGCGGTGCATTGGCGCGGTAGATCCTGTGTGCGCATCAGCAGCACGAGCCGTCGGCCCAGCGGCCGACCGCACACCTGACACAGCCGCTGGATCAGCGCGGCGTGCTGCCGGGCCGGATCGAGCACACCGAACAGGTACCGGCCGTCACCGGCCCGTGGGGTGATCCACGGCACGACCAGGCCCGCCACGGTGGGCCGGTGCGCCAGCCGGACAGGTACCGGCGGGACGGCGAGGTCGCTCATCGCCGGTTCCGGTCGCCGGTGTCATGCGAGCCGTCCGCGACATCTGGCGCCGCCCCGCCGTCGTCGATGCCGTCCCCGTCCCTGCCGTCGTCTGTCTCCTGGTGATCGTGCAGTGCCCAGGTGTGGGTGGCGAGGTCGAGTTGCCGGCCGCGCAGCCCGTCGAGCCCCACCGACACAGCTTCGGCGGCGGTGAGCAGCGTCTGGCTGTCGGCCGGGGCAGGGTCGGCGACGGGGTCGTCGGCCTGGTTGAGGTTGGTGGCGATGGTGTCCACCGTCGTCTCCTTCCAAGAGCGGTAAGGGCGACGCGGTGCGGCCTGGTGGCCACGCCGCGTGGGTTGCCCGTGCGGGATGCGGCCGTGGTGGCCGAACACGATGCCCGTGCCGCGAACAGGGCACGGACGCGTGGCTGTTGCTGGGGTTCCGCGGTTGGGTTGGGGCCCAGGCGCCTACAGGGGCGGGCTGGCTGGCTCGCCGCGCACGTGCTGTGTCTGGAGCTTGTCGTGCTGGCGGGTCGACGGGGTTGTACCCCCGGCTACCAGGAGGAGGTCAGCCGGCGCAGGACGTAGGCCAGGAAGGCGTCGCGGTCGGCGCCGACGCGCAGCTTCGCCGCGACCGCCCGCAGCGGTTCGATCAGCTCGTCCAGGTCATTGCGTGCGTGGTTGCGTTTGGCCGCGGCGCGTTCGCGGCGCAGTGCCGACAGCCGGGCGCGGGTGGCCATGTCCCGGGCGGCCCACTCCACGCGGGTGTCGAGGTCGGCGACCTGGCCGCGGGAGAACTCGGGCCTGCCGTGCAGGATGCACTCCTCGCCGTCGCGGGTGACGGTCACCCGGTACAGCGCGCCCACGACCGGGGCCGGGCCCTTGTCGACGGCGTAGAACAGCGGTTGGCCGGTGGCGTCCTCGCCGGGTACCCACGCGTCGATGGGTTTGCCAGCTCGGCCCAGGCGTCGCCCCGCGTACAGCCAGAACTCCTCGGCCTGGTTGGGGGTTTGCTGATGTTCGGTGTCGGTGCTCATCGGGTCGGAGCTCATCGGTGTGTCCATCTGCTGCCCGTCGGCTGGCTGGGCGTGGGTCATGGCAGGCAGGTGACGGCGACCAGCAGGGTGGTCGGGTCGAGGGCGGCGACGTAGTTGCGGGCCCGGTCGTGGAAGACCTGCCGCTCGGCGAGGGTCTGTTCGACCAGCACCGGGCTAAACGACGGGATGAGCAGTTGCCCGTCCAGGGTGAGCAGGCCGTCGCCGAAGGTCAGTAGCCCGGCCTGGTAGTCGGCGTAGACGCCGGGGTCGCCGGTGTGCAGGGCTTCCAGGCCGGGTCCGTACATGTCCGGCGTGAACCGCTCACCTGCTTTGGTCGCTGGTGCGGCGACCATCGCCGTGATGCGGGGCTGAGCCTCGAAGTCGGCGATCGCCTGTGCCGCGGGGTAGCGGTCGGGGTCGGCGTTGTGCGCGTCCAGGTAGTGCCACCACGGCCGGGCCGGTGCGGTACCGGCCACGGTGGCGTGCCAGTCATCCAGATCGGGTGGGGCGCACTCGCGCAGCCGGTGCGCGGTGGTGGCCAGGTCGAGCAGGCCGACCGGGCCGCCGGCGCACCAGGTCAGACCGGGGTGCTGCGGGTCGGGTGCCGGCAGCACCAGCAGCCGGGCCTCGGTGGGGTCGGGGCGGCGCCACAGCATGAAGTGGCGGGTGTCCAGCAGACCGGCGGCTGCGGCCACATGCAGCCGCAGCCGGTCGACAAGGTCGCCGGCCAGGGCGAGCAGGTGCCGCCCCGGCCACCGGCGGCAGACACACGACCAGGTTGATCGGGTCGGCGCAGACCGGGCATTGTTCGCCTGTTGGCAGCAGGTGCTGCGGGTAGAAGGTGTGGAGCAGGGACATCGGGCCTCCTCATCAAAGGCGGGGCGAATCGCCGCGGCTTCGGCGGCGGGAACTGGGGCGGGGGCACGGGTCGCGGCCGGCCGGCGGATCCCGCCGGCACCGCCGACAAATCCAGGTTGAAGCGGCACATGGTGGCCCAGCCGAAGCAGCAGCACGGGCGAGGGAGCGTCGGCGTGGTTCGCGCCACTCGTGCCGGGCACGCGAGGTGATGTCCGACGCGGTCTGGACGGCCAGATATCGGACCGAAACGGCCGTGCGGGCGGTCCGGGCGGTGTGTCGGGTGAGCTGTGGAGCGTGCGTGGTCTCGTCCTGGATGCGTTGCTCGTGGGCGATGTGGGCTGGGCATGCAGAACGGGCCGAGCGACCCCGGTCGGGATTGGTCGGCTCGCGGGCTTCGGTAGGGGTTGCGGTGTCTGGTCAGACGCGGTGGTCAGCCGTGGACAAGTCGGCGGCTTCGGTCGTGCTGGCGGGACACGGCGATGTCCAGGTCGGTGTGGCCGAGGATGGCCGTCGGCGTGGTGGAGCCGGTGTGCGGGGTTGGGTAGTCCAGCGGCGACCGGGTGGTCGGCCGGTTTCCTGCGGCGACACTCGGCGAGTTCGGCTTCGCCGTGCAGCAGGGTGGAGCTGGCCCAGCTGGGATTGCGGGCGGCGTACTGATACGCGAGCCGCTGCCGGCCAGGGGTTGCCGAGCTGGTTAGTGGGTGGCTGCGGCGTGAGTTGTGTGCAGCCCGTTGCTGGTGCGGTGAGTGCGGTGAGCGCGGTGGTGCGGTGGTGCGGTGAGGCAGGTCCGCGGTGGTGGCGATAGGAGGCTGCGCGGGGTGTGGTCGCGGCCGACCGGCCGAAAGGGCGGGTGGGCGGTGCGGCGTCTGGCGTGCCCGGGGTTCGCCTGGGCGGGCTTGCGGGGTGGTGCGCTTGTCAAAGGGGTGAACGGTGTGAGCCTTCACCGTAGCCCGGTCGGCTGTCACACCCCAACCCCGGTCGTTGGATCCACGATGGGCCCTGACCTGGGGTTGTGAGTCGGTGTGAGTTCGTGTGATTGCGTGTGAGCCGCTGTGATAGGGCGGGCCCGAGTCGGCTCGCGGCCGGAGGCGGGGCTACTCGGCGAGTCCGAGGCTGTCGTAGTGAGGGTTGTAGACGATATCGGGTCCGCCGTGGCGGCTGGGGAGCTCGGCCAGGCGCCGCCGTCCGGGTCGTGGGTCGCCGGCTAGCCGCCACACCCGGCCGGCTGGGTTGGCGCCGGGGGTGTGGACGCCGGTGGCGACGGGTACCAGGCCGGGGCCCCGGTCGGTGAGCATCTGGTGCAGGTGGGTCTCCCGGTCGGCGGCGTGTAGCCAGAACAGCACCGGGTAGGCCGGTCCACCGTCACGGGCTAGCTGGTCGTAGGCGTCGAGTTTCTCCACGAGCCGGGCGAGGTTTTCCGCCCCGGCGGTGTCGTATTCGAGGAACAGACCGATGGTGGTGCCGGCCTCGTGCCACAGGGCGTGTCCGTCGGCCCGGATCGGGTGCTGGAACCGCGTGGCGCAGTCGCGTTCGGACCACCACAGCCGCAGCTGGGCGCCGCCTTCGCTGTGTCGGGCGTGGGTGTGCAGGTCGATGAAGAACTGGTTGGTGCCCAGCCGGTGGGCCAGGTGGCTGCTGTCGGCGAGGCGGGCGTGGCGGCGGCGCAGCGCCGGCGCGGTGGGTGGTGCTTCGTCGCGGGCGGCGGCGGTGATTTCGGCGCCGAGTGGGCCGATGACCCAGTGCCAGGGGCCGAACCCGCCGCCGGGCAGTGGCCGGTGGAACCGGTCGACTAGACCGAGCGCGCGCAGTTTGGCCAGCCGGTGGGCGGCGGTGATGGGGCTTGCGAAGAACGCTGCGGTGATCTGGGCGGTGGTCAGGACGCCGTGGCGGTCCAGCCAGTCGGCGATCTGCCGGTCCCGGTCGGTGAGGTGGGCCTGAGCCGGCAGCACAGCGGAACTGACGGTGGAGCGGGCCGAGGCGGAGGACTGGGTGGTGGGTGGGGACCCTGGGATGGACGAGGACGACGCCCGGCCAGCGACAGCGGAGTTGGTGTCCCCGATGGACGAGTTATCCCCCGAAGGGGGAAGTCGGGGCCGGCGTCGTGTCGTCATCAGCGGCTCCTTCCTGGGCTGTCGTGCCGGCCGGGGTGGCAGTAGGGGCGGCAGTACGCCGCTGCCCCTGCTGCCACCCGTTGTGCCGGCCCTGCTGCCGGCCCCACCGTCTGGCCAGAGGGGCCAGGCACCGTCAGCTGTCGACCGGCGGTGGTACCGGCTGGAGCCTGCGGCCGCGCCCACGCTGGGACCGTCGCCCTGGCCGGTCGGCGTCGGGGGGCAGCCCGGCCTGCTGGGCGTTGGCGGGCTGGCTGATTGGCAGGCGGGCCGCGGTGAGCTGGGCGCAGCGGGCGCGGATCACGTCGGCGGCGCCGACGATCGGCGGTGGCGGCCTCGTCGCCATGGTGAATGCGGGGGTTTCGGCACCGTCGATGACCAGGCGTGCGGCGGCGGTGTAGGCGTCGAGGTGGGACAGGTCGTGCTCGTCGAGCTCGGGCAGGGTGTGCCGGGCCAGGACCCGGGCGTCCTCCGGGGAGCAGGTGAAGTAGATCTTGTTGCGGCAGTTGGCGGAGATCGCCGCGGCGGTTTCGCGGGGTAGCTGGACCAGGTTCTGATGCGCCAACACCAAGCTGAGGTGGTAGCCGCGGGCCTCGGCGCAGATCTCGTCGATGGAGCGGGGCAGGTTCAGGAAGTTCTGGCACTCGTCGATGACCAGGACCGCGTCGCGGCGGGTCGCCTCGGGTTGGGCGCTGCGGGCGGTGGCGGCCTGCCACACCGACGCGACGACGAACGAGCCGAGGAGTTTGCTGGTGTCGTCACCGAGGATGCCTTTGGGTAGCCGGCACAGCAGGATCCCGCCGTCGAGGATGTCGCTCATGGTGAACGAGGAGTGGGGCTGCCCGACGACACGGCGGACGAACCGGCGGGTCAGCATTTTGCGTAGCCGGGCCAGGACGGGGCCGTTGGCTTGCGCGCGGATGCCTTCGGGGAGGTTGTCGTACCAGGTCCAGAACCCGCCCAGGCCGGCGGGGTCGTTGAGGTTGGCGGTCAGGCGGGCGCGTAGTTGCTTGTCCTGCAGCAACGGCGGCACGAGGGTGAGCATCGGGTTGGCCCGCCCCATCAGGGTCAGCAGGGCGGAGCGGAGGATGTCGTCGATACGCGGCCCCCAGTGCTGGGAGAAGATCTGGCCGAAGATGGAGACGATGTTGTCCACGACGAGGTCGTCGTCGTCACCTTCGAGGGGGTTGAAGGCGGGGGGTGGGTCCTGGTCGGGGTCCAGTAGCACGATCTTGTCGGCGGCCTCGAACGGCAGCCGGTCGAGGATGTCGGTGACCAGGTCGCCTTTCGGGTCCACTACGACCAGGCCGCGGCCGGCTTTGATGGTGGCCAGGCTGACGTGCAGTAGCTCGTTGGTTTTGCCCGAGCCGGTGGAGCCTTCGATGTGGAAGTGGTAGCGGAAGTCGGGCACCGGTAGCGCGACGGCGTGCCCGCCGGCCAGGGATCGGCCCAGAACGACCGTGCCGCGGCCGCCGGAGGGGACCTGGATCGGTGCCGGCACAGCCTTGGCCCTAGTACCTGCTCGGTTGCGTTGTCCAGCGTGATGCTGGCGGTCAGCTGGCCCGGGCCAGCCCGGGTACGGCCACATCGGTGGGCAGCCCGGCGATGGCGGCCAGTTCCGGGGTGGACAACACGAATCCGTGGCGCAGCCGCCGCGTGGCGAGCGTCTGGACCGGGCGAGGCAGCCGTACCCGGCGCAACCGGTTGGCGGCGGTGTAGACGGCGAAGCTGGCCGCAATCGCTCCAGCCAGCCCGGACATGCGCTCGGCGAGCGTGTGGCTGTCATCGCCGCGGGGGCTTGCGGTGGCGGCGGCGTAGCGGATGGACGTTTCCCAATGCGGCCCGGCCGTCACCTTATCGACCGCGACGCGGATCTCCTTGTCCCGGGCCGGATCCGGCCGCAGGGCAGTCCGTGCCGTGCCTGCAGATCCCGCCCCGGACGGGCCGGGGGTGATCGCGTCGAGGAGCCACCGCAGCGGCGCCGTGGCGTCCAGACCCCGGCTGGCGGCGGGGTCGCGCAGCTGGGCGGGGGTGCGGCGCAGCCGGGCGACCCGGCGTGGTGCGGCGGGCCGGGCCAGAACTTGGATGGTGGCGTGTTCGTGGTGGCGCAGCCCGGTGCCGGCGGCGACGAGTTGCCGCAGCGGGTCGGTGTCGTGCTCGACGCGCAGCGGGTACGCCTCGGCCAGCACCGGCAGCAGCGCCCCGCCGGCGGCCCCGGTCACCGCCGCCGGTAGCGGGCTGGTCGGGTCGTCGTGGACGGTGACGGTGGCCGCGGGCCAGGCGGCGCGGGCGGCTGTGGCGACCGCGGCGGCGGCGACGGTGCCGGGTACCCAGATGGTGATGGTCAGCGCCCGCCCGGCCCACCGGTATTCGTAGGCCACATGCGGGCTGCCGTACAGCAGGCGGCGCCACCAGGTGCGGTGCAGCGTGCCGTACACGGTGGCCCAGAACTGGGCCGCGCCGGCCGGATCCACCTCGGGTGGCGGCACGATGTCCACCTGCCGGGCGTGGCGTACCAGCAGCTGGTGGCGCCAGGTCAGCAGCCAGCTGTAGCCGGCCACCCATCCGGCCGCGACCACCAGGGCGATGCCGGCAAGCCACGGCCACGACGGCAACGACCCGATCAGATGGTGAAGCAGTCGCCCGAGCCCGGGCGGCGCCGGCAGCGGCGTCACCGACGGCGACGGTGATGGCATCGGCCCGGGCGTCGGTGACGGCGGTGTGTGCAGCAGCATGGCTTCCCCTCCACCGGGTCAGAACAGGTCGGCGTCGTCGTCGGGCATCAGCAGGCGGTGCTCGGCCGGCGGCGCTGCGGGTTCGGTGGGTTGGCCGCTGGTGAGCACCAACGCCAATTCCTCGGCCGAAGCGACCACCTGATAGCGGACCCGGTGGGAGCCGGCCACCAGCAGTGCCTCGCCCGGGCGGGCCTGCAACAACAGGTGCCGCTCCTCGGCGGTCAGCGCGAACGCCTCCGCGACCGCGTCGATGGCCTGCGGGGCCTGGCGCATCAACACCTGGGTTGCCGCGTTGGCGACCACGGCCTGGCCCAGCTGCGTGCTCAGCACGTCGGCGGCGTCCTGCGTGATCACCGCCAGGCCGGCGTTGCGCTTTCTCGCCGCCTTGGCCATCTTGAACATCCAGGTCGCGGCGGCGCCGTCGCGCAGCATCATCCACGCCTCGTCCACCACCACCAGCCGCCGCACCTGCGGTGAGGATCCGGGCCGGCGACGGCTGGGCGGCGGGCTGTCGATCTGCCGCCAGATGTGATCGAGTGCGAGCAGGGTGCCGATGGTTTTCAGCTCGTCGGCCAGGTGCCGCAGCGACCACACCACCAGGTGCCCGTCGGGTCGGGTGGTGGTGGGCCCGTCGAAGAGGTCCTTGAAGCTGCCTTCGGTCCAGGGCCGCAGCCGGGCGGCCAGGGTACAGGCGGCCGGATCCTCGTCGTCGGCGGCCAGGGTGGCGTTCAGGTCACGTAGCAGCGGGGCCGGGGTGTCCCAGGTGGCCGGATCGGCGGTGATTCCCGCGGCGTGGTAGGTGGACAGGATCGCCTGGTCCAGGGCGGCGGTTTCCAGCGGCGGCAGCTGCTGGCCGACAAGGACCGCCACCACGGTGTGCAGGAACAGCGCCCGGCGGGTCAGCGCGTCGGGGCGGCGGTCGCCGGTGGGGATGTCCAGCGGGTTGAGCCGTACCCCGGGGGCGCCGAGCTGCACGACGGTGCCGCCGACGCGTTGGGCGAGGCGGACGTACTCGTCTTCGGGGTCGACGACGGCGACCACGACGTTCATGTACATGTTGCGCAGCACCTCCAGCTTGACGTGCACGGACTTGCCGGCACCGGAGCGGGCGAGGATGACGGAGTTGTGGTTGTCTTGAGCCCACCGGTCCCAGACGACGACGCCGGCCGATGCGATGTTCACCCCGTACAGCACGCCGCCCAGCGGGGGTGGGTCGCCGGGCAGCGGGGCGGGCAGGTCGGGGGAGGCGAACGGGAACGCCGCCGCGAGGGCGCCGGTGTCGAGGGTGCGGCACATCCGGATCGCGTCCACTCCCAGCGGGAGGGTGGTGGTCCAGCCGTGCAGGTGTCGCCAGGTGACCGGTTGCAGGTCCAGCAGCATCGACGCCGCCGCGGCCCGGACCTGGGCGCACGCCTCGACCAGAGAGTCTTCGGTGGCGGCGTGGACGGTGACGTACACGCCGGTGCGGAACAGCTTGGCCGCGCCGCGGGCGATGCGGTCGGCCAAATCGGCGGCGTCCTCGGCGGCCGCGTCGACCTGCGGGTCGCCCAGGCGTCCCTTGTCGGCGTCAATGCGGCGCGAGGATTCGAACTTGGCCCGCTGCCTGCGCAGCTGGCCGGCGGCCACGTCGGCGGGGATCGGGTCGATGTGGATGGCCACGTCGAGGCGGCCGGGCCAGGAGAAGATGGTCTCCAGGAACACCCCGCCCACGGTGGCGGGGTAGCCGGTCACCGCGAAGGTGGCCGCGTAGCCCGGGCCCAGCCGCAGCCGCCGCGGCCCGACCTCGACGCAGTCCGGCCCCACCGCCGCCGCGACACCTCCGGTGAGGAGGTTGTCGCCGGGTTCGTCGGTGGTGCGGGGTCGCCGGCGCAGGAGGCCGATCATGACCAGTCCGTTTCGTGGATCCCGGCTGGAGGCCCGGTGATGGTGGCGTCGGGGGTGGGGCGGCCGAATCCGGTGTTCTGCCACGGGTTGCAGGCCGCGGCCAGCACGTCGGTGACCTGCCCGCCGTCGAGGACCCGGGTGGGGGCGCCGAGCCCGGACAGGGCGCGGGCGGTGTGTTCGGCGTGGCGGCGGGCCACTGCCGCATCGGCGTGCGGGCCGACCCGGTGCGCGACCACGATGTGCCGATCCAGGGGGTCGCGCTCGTCGCCGAGCTGGCGGAGGAACTCGGCGTAGCCGGCCGCGGCGTCGGCCAGGGCCGGGTGGGGTAGCCAGTCCAGGCGCTGCTCGACCAGGTCGGCGTGGGCGTCCATGTCGACCCGGCGGGTGGAGACCACGATCTGCGTCGGGGCCGACAGGGAGTTCAGCCACCGCCCGGCGGCCTCGATCAGCGCCGCCTGCTCGTCCGGGCTGCGTAGGTCGAAGTTGACCGTCGACGCCGCGGTCAACGCGACCCGGCCTTGCCCGTCCAGGTCGACGACGCCGGCAGGGGTGATCCGGTCGGCGGGCAGCCGCAGCGGCGCCAGCCTCGGCACCGGCGCGGCGGCGCCCTTGCCGTTTCGGGCGGTGCTCCGCCGGTTGCGGGTCATGCTCGCCGCGCCCGTGCCGGTCGGGTCGGCCGCGCGCATGTCGGGAGCCCAGGCCGGTGCCGGCGGTACGGGATGGGCGGCGGCGACCAGCAGCCGCGGCGCGCGGGCCGCGGCCAGGGCGGCGGCGACCCAGCGGTCCATGCTGATCCCGTCTCGGCGGCCCAACGCCAACCCGGCGGCCATCGCCGCGATGGGTACCGCGGCGATGGCCACCACGGCCGGGGGCACCATTGGGGTCAGGGTGCGGTAGGCGGCCCACAGCAGCGCCCCGGTCGCGGCGAGGATGGCCACCTGCCGGGCGGTCAGGCTGTAGAGCACCCGGTCCGGCGCGTTGACATCGGCGGGTACCTGGGTCTGCAGGCCGTAGTCAGCGTCCACGACGCACCCCCGAACCGCCGCGGGCCGGCCGTGGCGAGGCCCCGGCGGGCCAGCCGGTACCCGACGGCCGGCCCGCCGTCGTGGTCGGCGCCGCCGGCGGTGGGGTCGGCCAGCCTGTTCCGGACCGCCGGGCCCCGGCCGCCTGCCACCGTGGCCGGCGCTGCGGGATCGCCCCGGGTGGGGTGACCCGCGGACCGGGCGGCGGCGATGGCGGGCTGGCTGGGCCCGGGGACGGGCCGGCGGGCAGCGCGCCGGCCGGGACCCGGCCGCCGTGCGGCCGCGCCGTGCGCGTCCCTGGGGTGGGGCCACCGGGCATCGGGGTGGCGGGTGTCGGGCTGGCCGGTGGGCGGCCCGGACGCGGTGGGTGGACGTGCAGGTGCTGGTGCAGATGGTTGTTGGCGTGCTGGTGGCTGTGCAGGTGGGTGGCTGGTTGCCGAACCCCCTGCGCGCCGGCGCCGGCCCGGCCGCGGCCGAACAGCTTGCCGCCGCGCAGCCCGATCGCGCCGAGCGCCTGTTGGACCAGCACGACCCGCACGATGTAGCCGAGAATGTTGGCGCCGCGCCCGGCGGGTCCGCCGAAGTTGCGGGCGACCCACTTGGGGATGCGGATGACCAGCCACAGCAGGAAGCAGGCGATCAGCAGGTTGATCAGGCCGGTCGGGTCGTTGGGCAGACCCAGGGCGGGCAGGTTCGCCCCCGGGGTGAGCAGGGTGGCCACCGCCATGTAGAGGGTGACCGCCTGCAGCACCTGGACCGCTAGGCAGGCGATCAGCGACCGCCACCAGATCCGGGCGACCGGTTCGGTCTGCGGCAGGGCATGGCACATCAACGCCACCGGCGCGACCCCGGCGACGACGAGCAGCACCGATAGCCGGCCCAGCCAGGTGATCACCAGCAGGACCAGCATCCACAGCGCCAGCTCCTTCAGCACCAGGGCGACGAGGAACATCGACGGGTCGGTGGTGGTGTCGGTGATGACCCGCTTGATCTGGTTGAACGCGTCGGCGGAGTTGAACCGGTGACCGGCCATGGACTGGGTCAGCGCGTTGCCTGCGTTGATCACGCCGGAGACGATCGGGGCTGACAGGTTCGCCGCGGCGAATCCGATGACCAGGCGGGGCAGCAGCTCTTTGATGGTGTAGCGGTCCTGGACGCTGCCGTGGGTCATTGCGATGATCCCGGCGACCATGACGACCAGCAGCATGCAGGCGTTCGCCGCGAGCTGGGCGTCGCCGGCCACGAACTTGACCTGCGGCAGGGTGGTGACGTCCGGGCTGGTGAACACCGTGGACGACAGCAGCCCCAGCACCCAGTTCAACGCGGCCATGGTGGCGGAGGTCAGCGTGTTGAGGACCGCGTCGATCAGGCCGGCGATGAGGTCCTTGATCCAGCCGCCCATCGCTACTGGACCCCGAGGATCGACTTGAGGATGCCCACGACGATCGGGGCCAGGGCGGCGAGGGCGTAGCCGATGCCGGCGGACTTGAAGGCGCCCTTGGCCTTCTCGATTTCGCCGGGGTCACCGCCGGCCGTCACGTAGCGAACCCCGCCGATGGTCAAAAACAGGGTCGCGACAGCGGCGAGGATGCCCATCAGCCACTTGGTGGCCTCGTCGAGGACCTGGGGAATGGTGTTGACCGCGAGATAGGTGGGGTCGGCCGCGACGGCCGGCGCTGGGGCGATGAGTGCGGCGGCGACCGTTGCGGCGGTGAGTACCGCGCCGGTCGCCAGCCGGACGAGGAATCGGTGCATGGATGGTCCTCCACCTCCACACGCCGCGGCACCGGGGTTCGGCCGCGGCCGGCTGACAGGTGTCGCCGCGGGAAGGCGGACCGGGGAGCTCTCCTCCCTCCATCCAGGTCCAGTCGCGGTGCAGACGTGACCGGCGCGGCCGGTCCGCTCTCCCGCGGGCGACACGGGTTCACCGGGCCGGTGCCGGGTGATCCCGCAACCGGGAAAGGCCGGCGTGTGAGCCCGCGATGACCGGCCAGCCGTGTCACACGGGCTGACACGGACTCACACCGCGGCGGACACCGGTGTGGGGTGGCGCTGCTGCGGGGGGGCGAGCAGGGCGAGACTCGGGATGGGTTCCAGGGCGGTGACCTTGCCTTCGGCCAAGGCCTCGGCGAGGCGGTTTTCCGCGCGGCGGCGCCGCTGCACCACGGTGTTGGTGCGTTCGCCGAACAGGGCGGCGATCTGGTCGACGGGCACGTCTTCCAGCCGGGTGGTGGCGATCAGTTTCGCCTCCTCGTCGCTGATGACCCCGGCGTCGACCGCGCCGAGCAGCAGGAAGTCCGGATGCCCCCACGGCGGGACCGGAGCCCGGGAATCGAACTCCTCCCAGCGGGCGCCGTCGAACGCGGCCTCGGCGTAGACCAGCCGTACGCCGGCCTTGTGCGCGGCGCGCACCAGCCGGGCGCACAGCGCCCACTCGGTCACGTCGATGGTGTTGAGGGCTTCCAGGAAGCCCCTGGCGATCTCCGACTCCAGGTCGGTGGCCTCGCCCCGGAAGGCGAGTTTCAGCTCGCGCAGGCACCGGCGAAGCCCGGGCATGGCCATCCCGACGGCCATCACCACCCAGGTCGACCGGTCCGCGCGGGCCCGTTCGATCAACTCCCGCCACACCGCGTCGCGCGTCGCCAGCGACGTCGACGGTGCCAGCAGCAGGTCGCGCAGCCTGGGCAACGCGATCGGCCCGGCGGGCAGGTCGTCGCCGAAGTCCTCGCCGTGCAGGTGCAGGTTCGTGGGTTCGGCCGTGACGAGGGTGAACGTGTGCTGCGCCGCACGCAGCGCCGAGGTCGCATACCGTGCCGTTGATGATCTGCCCACCGTGCGGGGCCCCCTCATGCGCGGGCGCGCCCCGTGTCCGGGCGCGCAACCGACAGGCCCCCACCATCAAGACACCGCTGCCTCACACGGTTCTCACACGCGCCCCGCCCGACAGCCCAGCCCCGGCAGCCGACCGGTGCGCTGACACCGCAGGTCACGGCGCCGATGTGAGATTCATGGCCAGGTGCCGCCTCGATCGGCCCCGGGCGGCGTCCCCGGCGCCGCCGGGTCTCACACGCCCAGGTCAGCGGCCCTGTCGGACCGGGTGACACCGGGTGACTCCGTGTGACAGCCCATGATCACTCAACGGTCGGTGCTGCCGGTCAGATGGCAGCCTCGCCACCCGAACGGGCCGTCCCGCAACGATGCGGGCAACCACGAATCGTGACGCCGTTACCCGGCCGGCGGTGACCACCGCGGCCAGCCGACCGTGCGGCCCGTCCACGGATACCCCACCGGGCGGGCCATGCGGTTGGCGCGGCCGGGTCTCTACACGGCCGCCCCATGCGACGGCGGCCCGCGCGAACGGCCGGGCGGCGCGGTACCACGTCGACGGGCGCCACCAGCCGGCCGGCAACCGGCAGAAACCACCACAGAACGGCCCATATCCCGCGCGCCGTGTAAGTTCGTGTGAGTCCGTGTGAGTCCGTGTGACAGGCCCGGCTCACACGATCGTTCCTACAGTGACCGGTGCGGCAGCGTGTTGGAGCTTGCTATCACACGGACCGCGGCCTGTCCTCCAACACCATGCCGGCCCTGGACACGGCTATCACACGGGTGGATCAACGCGGAGGACGTCATGGCGGGCACCGGCACATACATCCCATTCCAGCTGCCCGCCACGGTCAACGCCGCACCCAACGGCCGAGGCACCACTATACGGCCGCGGTGGTGGCGCCGCTTCGTCGCCGCGATGCCGCTGCGGTTCGCGCTGCTGGCCACCGCCGCGGTCTGGGCGATGGGCTGCGTGTGGTCCTTCCGCGAACAGGAGCTGTTCGCGCAGGCCAAAGGCTTCCACCTGCCGTGGCTGCTGCCCGCCGTGATCGACGGCCTGGCCATCGCGCTGGCCTGCGTGGCCTACGCCGCGTCGCTGGACGGCCGCCCCGGCGTGGTGGCCCGGCTGGGCACCGCGGTCGCGGTCGCGGCCAGCGCCGCCAGCAACGCCACCTTCGCCTGGCAACGCAGCGGCGACCACACCACCGTCGTGCTCGCCGCCGGTGTCCCGCTCGCGGCGAACCTGGCCTTCGAGGTCCTGCTGCACGAACTGCGCCGCCAGGTCCTGCGCCGCCGCGGCCTGCCTGCCCCCACCGCCGTGCCGTACCCCCGGCTGATCCGGGTCGTGCTGGCACCGATCTCGACGCTGCGCCAGTGGCGGCGGCTGGTCCTGGACCTCACCACCCTGCAACCGGCCCCGCCTGTCACCGACGCCGCCGCTCGCGCCAGCGTCCCTGACGCGTCGGCACCGGCAGCGGGCGTCAGCTTCGGCGCGCCGGCGTCAGGGGCTGACGCGTCAGGGACCCAGCGCGCTGACGCGTCAGCGGCCCCGGCACCTGACGCGTCAGCACCCCGTACCGCCGCCGAGCCGCTGACGCCAGACCGCGCCGGCGCCACTCGGGCTGACGCGCCACCCGCGTGGCAAACCGCCATCGGACCGGCGCCCGCCGACGCTGCCACGCCGCAGCCCACCAGCCCTGACACCCGTCGAATGATCCAAACTGACGCGCGTCTGCACGACCGCGCCGACGCTCGTGCTGACGCTGACGCGGCGGCTGACGCCGGCGCTCGTGCTGACGCTGACGCGGCGGCTGACGCTGACGCGGTGCCTGACGCTGACGCCGTGCCTGACGCTGACGCGGTCACAGGCGCTGACGCTTCGCCACGGTGGCTGCGGACTGTCGACGCTGACGCGGCGGCTGACGCCGGCGCGGTGCCTGACGCTGACGCGGTGCCTGACGCTGACGCCGTGCCTGACGCTGACGCTTCGCCACGGTGGCTGCGGACTGTCGACGCTGACGCCGAGCCGCGGGTTCGGGTTGCCGAGGCTGGCGCGTTGGCCAAGGATGCGCGTGAGTTGTACCGCGCCAGCATGGCCTCGGGTGACCCGCTGACCGGTCGGCAGTTGGGCCGCATGTACAACCGCTCGCCATCCTGGGGGCGCGAACGCATCGGCGAGGTCAAAGCGCACGATCAGGGCAGGGCGGGCCGCGGCGGCAGCCGGTCGACCAGGGAGGTGGGCCCGCAGCGGCCGGCCCCATCCGATGGCATGAGTGCCGACCGCAGGATGCGGGCGGCCGCCGCGTGACCTTCAGCGGCGCCGGTCCATGTCCACCGGCGCGAGCGTTGCTCGTCTGTCGTCGGCGATGGGGCCGGGTCCACCGGCTGGCCTGGTCTGTTACTCGGTGGCAGCCTCGACGGCGTCGGCGCCAACCGATCGAGGCTACTGACAGCGACTCACACCGGCTTACAGCGACTCACACGCTGTCATTGTGAGCCGGTCGCGCGGCCTTTCCTAGTTGCAGACATGACCGGCCGGCGCGGGAGCCCAACCCGCTATGGCCACACCACTGGAACCGAACCGACCCAGCCCCGACGCTGTGGACGCCGACGCCTTGGCGGTGCCCGGTGGACTACGGCCCGTCGTGTGGCTGGCCGACACCGCCGCACCGGACGCGCTGTCGCCGCAAATGGCCAGGGCGCTGCTCGACGAGCACACCCGTCGTGGCGACGTCGTCGTTGACATCGACGACGACGTGGCGTTCGCCGCGGCAGCGGCCGAGGCCGCACGGCGCCACCATGCGCTGGGCGGCGGACACCGGCTGGCGCCGCTGGGCGACGCCGCCGGCTACGTCGACCTGGTCCTGCTGCGCTGGCCCCAATCCCAGGCGGCCAACCCCCGCTGGCTGCTGGTGGCCTGCCGCACCCTGCTGCGCCACGGCAGCGGCGTGCTGGCCGTGGCCGTCAGCGTCCCCGTCGCGCACCGCATATCCCACCTGTCCGCGTTGACCGGCGCCGCGCACGCCGTCGGTCTGCGCCAGGTCCGACACGTCGCCGTCCTGGACCCAGACCCGACCCCCCGGTCTGCGCACCATCCCGGCGCGGCGGCGCCACCCCGCAGCGGCGCCACCACCGACGCGTGTGGCCACACGCCGGGCGCGGCCGGCCCGGTGGCGCCGCACACCGACCTGCTGATCTTCGCCGCCGAGGCAGGCCACCATGACTGACGACACCCTCCCGCCTGACGCCGCCGAAAGCGGCGCCACCCCCGATGCGGCGCCACCCGCGCCCGACGAGCCGTTCACCCCGCCGTGGGTGTGCACCGCTGCGTCGCCGCTGGCGGCCACACTCGACGCGCACGTCGACGCCCCGGTCCGGCCGGTGGCGCTGTGGCCCAGCGGGCAACACAGCGACGCGGTCCAACGCGCCGGCCGCTACGCCCCCGACGCACCCAAACACCCCGCCCGGCTGCTGCCCGACGAGGCGGCCCGGATCATCGACCGGTTCAGCCAGCCCGGGCAGACGGTCCTCGGCCTGTTCTGCGGCGCCGGCACCAGCCTGGTGGAAGCCGTCTACGCCGGCCGCGACGCCCTCGGCATCGACAACGACCGCCGCTGGGCCGCCGCCGCCCGCGCCAACCTCGCCTACGCCCACCAGCACGGCGCCACCGGCGCCTGGAAGCTCATGCGCGCCGACGCCCGATTCCTGCCCGACGTACCCAGACGCAAGCGCGGCAGCGTCGACCTGCTGATCGCCACCCCGCCGACCCGCCTGACCCCGATCCGTCCCGGCACCAACCCGCGCAGCAACCAGGAGCTCATCGACCGGCTCGACAGCGACCTGATCACCACCCTGGACGCCTGCCGACCGCTGCTGCGCCCCGGCGGCACCATCGTCATCGTCACCCGACTCATCCGCCGCGCCGGTCAACTCATCGACCTGACCCACCCGATCGACCTCGCCGCGACATGGGCCGGGCTCCAACTCGTCGAGCGCATCGCCGCGCTACGCGTACCCATCCGCGACGGCCACCCTCGGCCACCCGCACGCCGCCGACGTAACCAGCGGCAACGCCACCGTCCGGGGCCGCCCATCGTCCACGACGACGTGCTCGTCTACCAAGTGCCCACCCGGTGGCAACGATGGCGGCTGGGCCGATGAACACCGATCAGCGGACCGGTCCCGCCGCGACGAGCACGGCGCTGCACACATCGGACGCGACGGTGACCGACCCGCCCGGTGTCCCCGGCCAGGCCACCGCAGCCGAACCGCCCACCAGGGGTGGACCGTCGAGGCCGTCCGTGCCCTGGGCATGACCACCGACGTGGCGACCGCCGCGGCCATCCTCGGCTTCGGCCGCACCAAGGCATACGAACTGGCCAAGAACAACCAGTTCCCCGTCCAGACGCTGCGGATCGGGCGCCGCTACCTGGTCCCGGTATCGGCGATCCTGCGGCTGCTCGACGCGGATTGACGCCCATCTGTCACGGCGCGTCGCACTAGGTCGCCCACCCGGCTACGCGGCGCGAAACGTCAACCGCTCCAGCCACGGGCCGGTTCGTTGCCGCCTCACGCGCCGACCGCCATCACCGCCGCCGGGTCGGTCGTACTTGATTCGACCACCGCCTGTCCGGCGATCATGGGCAGCGGGCCGGTCAGGGCGGGTAGCCACATGCGAGCCTGGCATGCCCGCCCGGCCGCCCCGCGGCCCGAGACGGTGACGGTCAGGGACCGGCAGCGCAACCGGCCCCGCCCCGATTCAAGGCCGCGCCAAACACCATGATCGGCCTCGATGGTCAGCTCGGCCCTAGGCCATTCACCGACACCCACCAGTACGGACCCGCGTTGCCGGGCGCGTGCCGACAAACGACGCGCCGGCACGGGCGCCGTTGCCGTCGGCGCCGCCACCACCACGAGATCGATGCCGTCGAGCAGCGCGGCGACCACTTCGGGCCAATCCGGACCGGGGTTGGGGACCAGGGCCAGCCGCTCCAGGTCCACCTTCAGCTCGTCAGCGGCAACCAGGCCCAGGTCCTGCATTCCGACAACAGCGCACCAGCAGCCGCCGCGGGTGGCGGCGGCCAGCATCACGAACAGCATCGAGGTCGAGCCCCGCACTGCCACCGTCGAGCCACGCCGCAGGCCCCGCCCCGGCAGCATGTCGCACAGCGGTGGCGGCATCTGGATGACCCGATCGACGCCCGCCCGGACCGCCCGCTCTGAAGCGCGATCAACCAGGTCGGCCAGCCCGTCAGCGCGCCGCAACCGGCCACCATCAAGCAGGCCAAGCACCTCGTCGGCGGACTCGATCCGTGTGGCGTCACCGCGCAACGTGCGCAGCCGCGCCCGAAGCTGGGACTCGCCGCGTCCCGAGGTGGCAGGATCGCCGCCCGCCGCGAACGCTGGTGCTACGGTCACAGCCGCGCACCCCCTCTGTGCCCCGCGTCTAACCGGGTCGGCGCGTCGAGGGGAAGGTCGCGGCCGAGCCACCCTTTCTCGTACTAGTGTACGAGGACGGGGTGCTGTTCGTCATCGTGAGGGCGGCGATCACCTGATTGGGGAGACGAGCGCGGAGCGCCGGCCGGTGACTGGTTGCCGAACTGGTCCCGGCGCCGAACTGGGGTCTTGGCGACGCGAACGCATGGGGAGGTAGTGGTGGCCGATCAACGCCGAGTCGCGGAGCTGACCTGGATCTTTCGACCCGCGGCAACGCGACCCGGAAATGTTCAGGCACTGGCCGGCAGCAAGGTACACGCAACAGGACCAGTCGGCCCGAACGGCGAAACCGAGGTCGTCTTACAAGACGGCACCCATCTGCGAGCCACGCCAGCCGAAATCGTCGCAGAGTAACTCCCAGCGGCGCGTCGCCCTGTTGGGCGGGGTCCGTCCGGCACACGAGGATCACCGCAGCGGTGCAAGCGGCAGGTCAGCCGTCGGGGCGCAGCGGCGCCCCGTAACGGGCCGGCAGGTCACACCCCAGGATCGCTGCGTCCATCGGTCGACATCCCTGCGATCACCGGCGTCCGCGGCGCCGACCTTGACACCGACAAGACGAGCCCGCAGGCGGAGATCAACCAATACCGTGTGCAAGCCCATCATCAATGGAAGCCGCCCGCTTCAGCCATCGACCGGTCACCGCCGCTGCGCGTGCCAACCCCCGAGGTGGACGCCCGGCAGTCTCAACGCCCGCGCCGCCACATCGGGTAGAAAAAGGATATGGCCGATGTCCGCAACACCAAGAGGGTCCGCGAGCTAGCCGCCGCGCTGCGCGACGAATGCGCCCTGCGCGGCGTGGTCCTCGTCGCCGGCCAGGCCGAGGACCTCCTGGCCAGCCAGGTCCAGGTCATCGCCAACCAACTCGGAATCACCGAACGCACCGCCCTAGACCGCTACCTGCCCGACGACGTGGTGGCCGCGCTGGCCGACACCCTCGGCGCCGCCGACGCCACCTACCGCGACGCGGTCGCCACCACCGAACCCGTCACCCTCAACGTGGCCGACCTCGGCCGGATCATCGCCGCGGCCGGCATGACCATGAAACTGGCCACCGACGCCATGGAATCCAAACCCCGCCGGGCGGATGCGCTGGGCGTGGCCACCGACTGCGCCGACGCGGTCGTCGGCATCGGTGCAGCCCTGCGCCGCGCCGCCAGCGCAACCCGGGTGCAGATCGACGGGCCGACCCTGGTGTACACCCGCAAGGTCCTGCTCCAAGCCATCGAACAGATCCGCGACGGCCACTGGACCTGCCCCTGCCGCAGCCAACACACCCCAGGCACGACATGCGACCTGCAACGCAACCTGATCAACGACCTCAACCTCGTCGGCGGCTGGCCCGTCGACAAGCGGGAACCACCAGCACACGACCGGTAACCCCTCACGGCGTCGGCGGGATCAGGCACCGACTTGCATGGCCAGCGACGGCACCGGGAGCACCGCTGCTCTCGTCGGGTCGCATGCGACAAACTTCGCGGCCGGCGTCCACAGTTTGTCCACAGCCACTATCCACAAGGAACTGCCCGGTCTTCCGCCCCAGCCGGACCGGTTGGCAGGGTCAGCGGTGTGGGCTCCGGCAGAGAGGACGAGGAAACGTGCATCGGGCAGATCCGCGACCGGTTCGGCTGGCGGTACGGGGTGCTGTTCAGCGCGTCAGCTGATCTGTTGGTCGCCTGGCATACCGCCCGGTTGTGCCTGCCGCGACGCAGCTTTGGGTTGGTGGGCCGTCGGTATGGTGCGCTGGTGGAGCGGGTGCGGCAGGCGCGGCTGGATGAGGATCTGGACGGTCTGGAGCGGGCCTGCCGCGACCTGGTTCGTCACCTCGATGCCCGACCGGCGCGCATCCCGCTGATCCGGGCGGCGGTCGACGACCTGCGCGAGATGCTCGCATGGCTGGCTACCGACGCCACCGAGTGCCGGATTGGATGCGACGCCTGCACACGATGACCGGCACCATGATCTGACCCTGGCACAACCCGCGACCAGCTGGAGTGGTCGATGACCAAACGGTGCCGGGTCCCGCCCGTCTGACCGATCAACGCGGGCCGCATCGCTGCGGGGACCGAAGCCGAACACGGCGACGGGCTCGGTCACCCTTCGTGAGCGGCCTGGATATTTCTGCTGCTGACCGTTCCGTCGGCCAGGTCTGTGAGGATGGTGTACCAGTGACGTCCGAGCCGCTGCCCACCCCGGGCATGGGCGGATACCGGCTTGAGGAGTTCCTCGGCGATCTTCTCAAGCGGATGGAACGGGTACCCGGCGCGAATCCCAGGCTGGTGGCGTCATCCCGGAACGGGACATCGGGGCAAGCCCAGGGCGGCGTCGATCACCGCGGCGAGTACTCGGACGGCACCCGCGGTGCCTGGCAATGCAAGGAACAGCAGACCCTCGCCAAGGGCGACATCGACGAGATCATCACCGACATGGCGAAGGCCGGCGAGACCGCGCAGCGGCGCATCATCGTCTTCTCCCGTATCGCCAGCCCAACCGCCCGCGCCGAGATCGCCAAGCACGCTGGCTGGGAAATTTGGGATCAGGCCGACCTGGGCGATCGCGTCCGGTCATTGCTAGTCCAGGACGCGCGGGCACTGCTGGACACCCACTTCGGCGCTCAGTTCCGGCGCCGGTTTCTCCCGATCGCGGGCACCGACGCCTTCCTGCCGCTGGAGACGTTCTTCGAGCCGTTGCTGAACAAGGACGACCGCTTCCACCATGCGGCGCCGCTAGTCGGGCGTGAGGCCGACCTCGACGCGATCGTCACGGCGTTGACCGACCCGGCCGGCCCTCGGGTGGTCATCGTCGAAGGCCCCGCCGGGCTCGGCAAGTCGCGCCTCGTCCTCGACGCCCTGCGGCAGGTCGAAAACAAGCTCAGGCCCGTCCCCGTGCTCGTGCGCGCCGAGGGCCACGTCCTGAACTCTGGCGCGCTCGACGAACTGCCGGTCGGCCCGACGATTCTGCTCGCAGAAGACGCTCACCGCGATCCGCGCGAGCTCGAGGCGCTGTTGGGGTACGCGCGCCGTACCGAAGGCGTGCGGGTCGTGCTCACCGTGCGATGGTTCGGCCGAGCCGCGGTTGAACAGGCCGCGGTAGCGGCACAGTTCGCGTTGACCGAACTGATGATGCACGCTCTGACACCGCTGACCGCGACCGCCGCCCGGCAACTCGTAACGGACCTGCAAGGCGACGGCCTAACCCTGGACCCGGTGTTCGCCGAGCAGCTGGCGCAAGCTGCCCGCGCGACGCCCTTTGTCGCGATCGTCGCGGTCGCGATGATCCGACGCGGCGAGCTGTCCACGGCGCTCACGCTGGACAAGAACCTCCAGCGTGAGGTCATGGCCCGCTACGGCCAGGTCGCCACGGAGGGAATCCCCGGCGTCACCGCCCACGACACCAGGAGGCTGCTCGCTCTGATCGCCGCGCTGTCGCCGGTCGACCTAGGAGACGAGCCGCTGGTCGACGCGATGGCCCAGTTCCTGAGCACGAACCGGCCGACCCTTCTGGGCATGATCCAGACGCTCACCGAGCACGGGGCGCTGCTGGACCGTGAGCGGGTGGTGCGCGTCATCCCCGACCTGCTGGCCGACGAGATCTTGGCCGGTGAAGCCGTCATGATGGGCGTGGACACCGGTTTCGTCGGGCAGGTGTGGCAGGCGTTCCCCGGCCAGCGCGCGGTGCTTGTGCCGAATCTGGCCGGGCTGGACTGGAGGATCCGGCAATCCGCCGAACTCGACGACGGCGCGGTCCCGCCCGATGTGTTCGGCCCGATCTGGACCGACTTCCGCGCCCAGTTCATGGCCGCAGACCACCAGCAACGCTGCGCGGCCCTGGACTGGCTGGCCGTTCCCGCCGCAGCGCAGAGCAGCCGGGTCCTCGCCGTGCTACAAGGGGCCGTTGCCACCCCCGGCCCGGCCGTTCCCGGCGGTGCCGGCCCATGGACCCACGACGACGTATGCCACGGCTGTGCCCGGCTGATCGAGACCTGCGCGCAATCGGATGCCGGCCTGCTCAGCGCCGCATTCGATCTCCTCTGGGAGCTTTCACGAGACGACGACCGCAGCACCAACCAGGAGCCCGATCATCCGGTCCGCGTCATGGAACGGCTCGCAAGCCTCGGCGCCCCCGACGCCCTGAATACGGCGCATACACTCGTCGACCGGGTCACCGTCTGGCTCGCGCAGACAGACAACGGCGCCGCTCCGGTTCGCACCCCGCTGTTCGCGCTGGAGCCTCTGCTGGCCAAGGAGGGCACCTCGCAGCAGTGGCAGCTCGACGCCATCGCGTTCCGGATCTTCATCGTCGACCCCGGCGAGGTAGGTCCGCTCCGAGACCGGATTCGCCAGCTCCTGGCTCCGATCATCGCGGGCCCCGACGTCGCCTGCGCTGTCGAGGCGGTCCGGCTGCTCGGCGAGGCGCTGCACGAGCCCAGCGGATACTTCGGCCGAACGGTCCCCGCCGAAACGATTCTCGCCTGGGAGGACGATGACCTGCAGACTGTCGCGGTCCTACAGACCGGGGCGCAGGCCACCAGCGAGCCGCTCGTGCGCTGCGAGATCCGCACCGCCGTCAGCTGGCACGCCGAACTGGCAGCGTCCGCTGCCGTGCAGGAAGCATCCCGCGCCCTGCTCGCCGTCCTGAACTCTCACGACGAGGACCTGCTCACCGAGCTGCTCGCCACCGGCGACTTCGAACGCGTCGGCCTGGCCGACGCGGATCCATGCCCCGAAGCTGCGGAAACCCCCGATTCTTCGCAGGCCGCCACCGACGACAAGGACATCTCGCCGAACGCGGTCACCCGCTACGAGCAGGTCACCCAGCGGCGTCAACAGGACCGCGTCCGCGTCGCCGAGCAGCTCTGGGAGGCAGCCGCCGGACCCGAACATCTGGTGACCGTGCTCGCCGAACGTCTCACCGTCAGCGCCGCCGTGCGAACCGAACCAGCACCGGGACTGGACCAGCTTCTGCGCGCCGTCATCGATGCGCGACCCGACGCTGCCGCGGACCTGTTCCAGGCGGTCACGGCCGCACCGCCGAGCCCTCTCGACCATGCGGTCGCCGTCATCCTCGACGCACTCCTCAAACGCGACCAGGACGCGTTCCTCCCGGCCCTGCGGGCCGCAGTGGGCAGCCGGCCGAGCCTGGCCATCGGCGCCCTGCACGGATTCACCCGAGCCGAATGGCGCACCGTAGCCGCCGACGCCGCACCCATCATCACCGGCGCCATCGACCACCCCCGACCCCCGCGTCAGCCAGACGGCGCTCGCAAGCACGGGGGCCTTGCTGCGGGCCGATCCTTCGAGCACCGCTCCGCTGCTGCAACATGCGGCATCCGCCCATCCGGGCGCCGCCGCCGCCGCAGTGGCCGTCGCCGCGGGCATCGATGGCCCCGACTGGGTGGCAGCGATGACCAACGAGCAGCGCCAAGCCGTACTCGGTGTCCTCGCCGTGCTGCCGGCGTGGAACGCGTGGCACTACCGCATCGTGACCGCGATCGCCAGCGCCCTGCCCACTGATGTCATCGACGTCCTCGCCGCACGCGCCCAGACCGCAGGTCTGCAGGCGGCGAGGCCAGGGTGGGGCCTGGAACGCGCCTTCAACGACCACCCCGCCGAACTCGTTGCCTGGATCCAGAAGGCGACACCATCCCAGGGCGTCCAGCGACTGCATTGGACCCGTGTCTGGCCTGTCATTGCTGGCAGGTCATCGACCGATGGCGCGTTCACGGCGATCTCCACCGTCGCCGTCGACGGGACCGCCGAAGAGCTGGTCTTCCTCGCCGAATCCTTCGCCCAGTGCGAGAACCTCGCCCTCGACCAGCCGAACATCGTCACCGAGATCATCGGCGCCCTCAGCCGCCATCCCGACACCATCAGCCAAAGCGTGCGCGGCGCGCTCATCGCCTCCGGCATGCCCCACGGCACGTCCCGAACGCCAGGGCAACCGGCGAAGGCCAACGTCGACAACCGCGACCGGGCCCAAGCGCTGGCCGCGAACACCGACCTGACGCAAGAAGCCAGAGACCTGTACCGCGACATGTACACCGCGCTACAGAAGCAGATCGACGAAGACCTTGAGTGCGATCGACGCGAGGCAGAGAACTGACCCGTTCAGCACACGACGGAGCCCACCCGGCCGTGAAGCGGCAGTACCGCCCGCGCGCCAATGACATTCAGAAGATCAAGGTCACCCCGCCGCAGGCGCACGTTCGCGTGGCACCGGGAGGCGACAGCCTCGATCCGATCGTGGGTCAGCAACGGACGGCGACCCCCACGGCAGGACGCAGCGGCTAGCGAAGCCCGGGCACGATGTCGTTGAGGTCGAAGGAGAGCGGCTGGTCAAGCTGGGCGAAGGTGCACGACGCCCCGGTGCGATCCGGCCTCCACCGCACGAACTGGGCGGTATGCCGGAAGCGGACGCCTTCCATATGGTCGTAACGCACCTCGACCACCCGCTCCGGGCGCAGCGGAACGAACGACAGGTCCTTGCCCGCGTTCCACCGCGAGCCCTCGTAGTCACGCGGGTTACGCACGTCCTCCACCCGGTCGGCCCAGTTCCACGGATGCTGGTCGAAGGTGGTCACCAGCGGTTGCAGCTCGACAAACATGTGCTTACGGGTGGCGAGGGGAAACGCGCCGATGACACCGACCGACGCGAGTGACCCGTCGTCGGTGTATAGCCCGAGCAGCACGGACCCGATCGCGTCGGGACCGGACTTGTGCAGCCGATACCCGGCGACCACGCAGTCTGCCGTCCGCTCGTGCTTGATCTTGAACATGACCCGCTTGTCCGGCTGATAGGTGCCGTCCAGCGGCTTTGCGATCACGCCGTCGAGGCCGGCGCCTTCGAACTGGTCGAACCAGCGCAGCGCGAGGTCCCGGTCGGTGGTGGCGGGGGTGAGGTGTACCGGTGGCCGAACGCCGCGTAGGGCCCGCTCCAGCGCGGCCCGCCGCGTCGCAAAGGGCTGCCCGGTCAGGTCGTCGTCGCCAAGGGCCAGCAGGTCGAAGGCGATGAACGAGGCCGGTGTTCGGGTCGACAGCAACGCGATCCGGGAGGCGGCCGGGTGGATGCGCTGCTGCAGCGCCTCGAAGTCCAGCCCCGCGTCGGTGGCCAGCACGATCTCCCCGTCGACCACGCACTGTTGAGGCAGCTCGGACCGGAACGCGGCGACCAGCTCGGGGAAGTAGCGGGTCATCGGCCGTTCGTTGCGGCTGCCGATCTCGATCTCGTCGCTGTCTCGGAAGATGATCGACCGGAAGCCGTCCCACTTCGGCTCGTACGACCCCGAGGCGGGAATGGCCGGCACCGACTTGGCCAGCATCGGCGCGACCGGGGGCATGACCGGCAGTTTCATCCCGCCATTCTGCCGATCCCGCCACCGGCACCGGTAGCACCAAGGAGGCGCGCGCAATCGGTCACCGCCGGCCGCTGACGATGGGCTCACTGGGAGCGCATGTCTGACAGGCGCACGGCATCGACACCCCGCGGCCACCCGCCCACACTGGGGTCATGACCGAGGACCCGACCAGGGAAACCGGCATCTGCTGCGGGCAGGGTGGTGCCTGGGCGCCGCCGGCCGGCCAGCCGTTGGTCATCGGATGCATGCTGTGCCCCCGGTCGGCGACCTACCGGCGCCCCCATCGAGCCGATGGAAGGCCGTACCAGCCCGTTCGGCCGCTGGGTTCGGGCGAGCGCTGAGGGGCCCAACAAGGTGCGCCCAGCTCAGACAGCACGGCGTCGTGGTCGGCCAGGACCGTGGCGTGCTGGTCGGCGGGAAAGGGGATCCAAGCGCCCAGTTCGGCGGACTTTGTCAGCTCTTGAACCGGCCCTCCGCGACGACAACCAGGGTCGGTGGGTTCGACGGCGAGAGCGCAACTAGCCACTGAGCGCCTCGACGCCCGTGTTGTCCTCGGCACGAGTCAAGGCTGGGCACCGCGCCGTGCCAGCCGCAAAATGGCGAGTGACTCGTCGAACTGAATCGCGGTTTCGACGCGAACTGCCGTCGTTGCGCACCTCGGCTGCGGTAGTCGGGCGGGCACACTGTAGCGATGCACGACACGGTTCGGCTGCGCGCCCTGATAGCCGGGTACGACCGGCTTCGGAGTCTGGACGGCGGCACGATGACTCCTCAGATCCGAGGGGCCCGATTCAATGAGTTCCTCGCCGACCTGCTCGGACTGTGGGGCATCGAGGGCCGGGCCTCCACGGCGACACCCGCTGGTGAGATCGATATCCGCTCTCAAGTGCGTTTGAGTTGAGAAGCCCCCGGAAAGTCGGGCCCGTCACGACGAGACCAGGGCCCCCGCCAGCTCACCGGCCACGCCAGGCGGAGCCGATGCATGTCATCTCATCTAGCCGCGAAGCGGGCGGGTAGCGCTCGCTGTGCTCGCGCTTCACTCTTCGACTGCCGACCGAGCGCGACAGAGCACGAGCGGATCTTGTCCACGGACAGACACGAGATCGCGCTAAGTTGAGTGCACTCTCGGCGACACGTCCTGGTCTTCGCTGGCCGAGCCGGCCCCGCCGCACCCGGTCGCGTGGCTTGGTCGACGGGGTCGTGGATTCCCGCATCATGACGGGTGGTACTCGGACGTAAGTAACTAAATGTAGCATTCCGCGCGCATATCTCATTTGGGCTGGGATAGCCGCCACGGCGTTGCGACGGTTGCGGTGGTTGCGCTTGCTGCGATGATTGCGGATACTAAGCGTATGTCGGGAAGGGGCCGTGATGACGCTGACCACACTTGATCCGGTGCAGCCGGATGAACATGCCACTCAGGTGGCCAGGGCCGCCTTGTCGCGAGTCAGAGGCTATCTGGCTAGGCACGTCCAGGGTCCCGACGAGGTAACGATCAGGGTTGACGAGCCTGACGACGACAACGAGCTGGTCATCCCCAAGGAAGCTCTTGAACTCTTCGCTCGTGTCTTGGCCCACATGGCCGCTGGGAGAGCGGTCGCAGTTGTTCCTGCACACGCCGAGCTAACCACCCAGCAGGCTGCCGACGTACTCAACGTCAGCAGGCCATACCTTATTGGTTTGCTGGACGCCGGGGAGATCGCCTATCGAAGGGTCGGCACCCACCGACGCGTAACGGTGGCCTCGTTGTTGGACTACATGCGACGAGACGATCAGCAGCGACGTAACCGTGCCGACGAGTTGTCTGCTCTTACCCAAGAGATGGGCTTGACTTAAGGGCAAACATGAGTTTCGTTGTGGTGTATGACGCCAACGTCCTATATCCCAGCACGTTGCGCGACCTACTAATCCGGATCGCCCAGGCGGGCCTCGTGCAAGCGAAATGGACCGACCAGATCCTCGACGAGATGTTTCGCAATCTGCGCGCTAATCGCCCAGATCTCGTATCGACTCAACTCGACCGGACGCGGACTCTCATGAATGCCGCGGTACGCGACTGTCTGGTGACAGGATACGAGTCACTAATTGAGGTGGTGAAGCTGCCCGACCCGGACGACCGACACGTTGTCGCGGCGGCAATTCGAGCGGGAGCGCAAACGATTGTAACGGCGAACATCCGAGACTTTCCCGAGGCCGAAGTCGCGCAGTGGAACATCGAAGTCAAGGGTCCGGATGATTTCGTCTGCGATCAGATAGACCTCGATCGCCAGGCCGTGTTCGGCGCGGTTCAACGAATCGCCGACTCTTGGAGAAATCCGCCTGGCACAGTAGGCGACGTGCTGGGCAGCTTGGAGCGGTCCGGACTTGTCGCCGCTACCACAGCTCTGCGGACGTCCGGCTGACGGGGAAGGAAGCAAGCAACGCGCTTGTTGCCGCTCTTAAACCGCGGGTTCGGGGTTCGAGTCCCTGGCGGCGCACCTGTTGTCAGCAGGCCGTATAGCTTCCTGGTTATGCGGTCTCGATCTTTGTGGGGCGTCCATGGGACGTGTGGGCTCCCTTTCCCGGCGGGCTTGAGCGTGGCGGGATCGCATGGGCAGCTTGGGTTGCGGCCTGGTCGTGGTTCAGGCGCTGCGGACTTTGCCGGGCCGGCGGGCGGGCGAAGGCGGCGTCGCTTGGGCTGCAACGTAGGCCCGGGACGGTGGAGTGGCGATCTCACCGACAAACGTTCCAACCAGATCTCTAACGACGCAACCCTCGCCGGGCGAGTGCTGCCAGACTCGACCGCAGGCGCCATGCCAGGTCGTCGACCATCCGGCCGACCCGGATGACCCCGGGCAGTTGGCTCGGCGCCATGTCGTGCCGCTGGGCCTCGGCGGCGGCGTGGGGACCGGTGAGACGGGCCCCGGAATCGCCTGACGCCGTGAGCGCCTCGACGGGGCAGCTGGGGCTGCTAACAACATTGAGGTGTTCAAGCGAGTGGGTGGCCAGTAGGTACTGGAGTGGCCCGGGCTCGCCGAGGCCGCCGGGCGCGATGTTGAGGCTGATGTATTGCGTAAGAAGCCCGGCGGCCGCGCTGATAGACAGCGCCGCGACGTTCTGTCCGCCATCGGATCGTGACCGGCCGCCATTGCCAGCGATGTATGCGGGGTCGTCAAGCGTGCCGTCTCTGTCCGCAGCCACCGTGCCGAGGTCAAGCTGGCCAGTGCAGCTCATACAGGGCCGCCCGGGACGGATGACGTGCGACCGCCAGGTGGCGCTGCGCATCCCGTTGCCGTCAGGGAACACATCGATGGCGATGCCACCGTCGATGACCGGAATGAGGTCGCGGTAGGCCATCGCGTTGAGCACTGCCCGGGCCCACGGCCGGTCGACGCAGGAGAACACGAGGTCGAAGTCGAGCGCCAGTTGAAGACCCTCAGGTTCACAAATGCTGTGCTCCCAGACTCTGATGGTCGGACGGGCAGCGGTCGCGTTCTCCACGAGCAGGCGGTGAGCGACGTGGACCTTCGAACGCCTTAGCCACGCGTCGGTGGCCGTGACACCAATCAGGCGGTCAAGATTGCGCTGCTCAACAGTGTCGAAGTCGATCATCCCGATGGTGGTTACGCCGGTCGCGGCCAGCCGGATCGCCACGTCAAGCCCGACGCTTCCGGCGCCGACCACCAGGACGGACCGCCGAGTGAGGTCTGCGTGCAGCGGCGCGCCCCAGCAGGAAACGGAGCGGGCGTGGCTCGGCTGCGATGTCGGTGGCGGAACCAGTGTGTCGTTCCACGACACTGCGAGCTGGTTGCCGACGACCCGGACGTTCTCGCAGATGGTCGTGTCGACCTCGGTGCCCGTGCCGACATCCCAATGGCGTCCGGACCACCGGCCGTCGCTTCCGGCGAGGGTCAGGCCGACGAGCGGTAGGCCGGTCAGCTCGCGCACGAGGTTGGCGAACGACGACTCGGTGTCGCGGTCTGGCCCGCTCATGGCCTGCCAGCCACTGCCGCCCGGGTGACTGTGGCACAGGACCAGCCCTTCGCCGTGGCCCTGGGCGATGGCCGCCGCCCGCAGGACGTACTCCCCGGTGATCGAGGCGTTCCCGTGTACCTCCCGCTCGTTGGGCTCGGGGAGAATCATGGTCCGGATGAGCGCGGTGCGGCGCGTCGCGCCGGTCGATGGACGGTAGGTCGCCAAGCAGATGTCTTCCTGGCCGTCGGCGCGCACGAGATGACGCCGCAGTTCGTGCTCCGTGTTGGCGGTCATGGCGGCCGACGTCCGGCGGATCATCGGGCCTCCCCGAGGATGCCTCGGATGTGTGCCAGCCAGCCCTGCGCCGGGTCAGGGTCCCTGCCCCAGCCGCGGACCTGGCGAGAGTGGCGCAGCCAGCCGGGCAGCGGGGACGACTGACTGTTGGTGTTGGCGAACACGACCGAGGCGGGCAGGTGCACCCAGTGCGGCGGGGCGATCGGCCACCCCGCTAGCTCGCCAACCTCGACCGCAGTCGGGACAACCTCACCCGCAAGGCGACCGCCGACCGGCTCAACTTGGTAGACGACAAGACCGTTGCACCGCTCGGGGCACGCCCCGAGACGGCGCAGACCGGCCGTGAACTCCTCGATGGCGTCGGCCATTACGCTACGTCAGCTCGCTCGCGGATGGACACAAAGCGGGCGTTCTGGTGAATCTCGACGGTGTCGGTGTCGGCGTAGCGGACTGGCTCGGGCCGGTGGCCCCGCAGCTCACCAAGATCATAGAGCGCGGGGTCGAGTCCGGCGAGTCGCAGCAGGTCCGCCGCCGGCTGCCTGCGGGTCGTGGTCTCATAGGAGCGCCCGTCGATCGTGAACTCGATGGGCCTGCGGATGTCCGTGACGTTGTCGGTGTCGCTCATCGCTATCCTGCCTGCTCTCCTCGCGGCGCCCGGGATGGGCGGTACACCCCCCTGTCACCGGCGCCGTCGCCGACGAAAGTCCGGAAAGAAATCTGCCCCGGCGCTTTCGACCGGGGCTCGTTCCGCGACAACAGGACGAGATGATGAGACAGCCGGCCCACCTTCCGCAGCCCGACCACCCCTTGGTGGCCGACCGTGCCCGGCTAGATAAGATCACCGACAACATGTACGCCCAGATCCAGAAGGTGATCTACGGGAGGCGGCCGGATCCGGAGACCGAACGGGTGCTCCACGGGGGCGAGTCCGCGGACGACATCCTCCAGGAGGCGTTGTTCGCGCTCCTTGAATACGACCCGGGCAAGTTGCGGACGACGTGGGAGGCCCTGAGCGTCGGGATCGCGCGGAAGAAGGCGTTCGCCGCATTGCGACGCGCGACGCGGGGCCGGCGTACCGGTAGCTCCGACGGTGACAATCCCGACGATGTAACCGTAGTCGCCCTCGACGGTGCTCTCGCTGATCCTCGGGACGACTGCGACGACTCCGACCCCGAGCAGGTCTTCGAGAAGACTCAGCAGCAGCTGGTTCTTCTGCGTCTGGCCCGAGAGCGGCTCTCCGATCGCGAGCGGACCGTGTTCTTCGGCATCCACTTCGAGGGCGTGACCCGTGCCGCGCTCGCCGATCAGGTTGGGCTGACACCCCAGGCCGTGGGCCAGATGTACGTCAGGGTCGCCAAGGCATTGCACACCGCAGCATGTGAAGATCCCGCGTTCCCCACGGCCACCGGAACGCTCGAAGGGAGGGCAAAATGGGAAACTACGATGACCCGGTCGACGTCGTGATGCTGGCGTTCCTCGACTACCTCGACGGCACTGCCCCACGACCGGCGCTCGACCATCTGAGCGACGAAGACCGCCGACGCGCAGAAGCGCTCATGAACAGCCTCAAGGCAGGCCGCGGCATCGACCCACACGCGTCACGGCCCTCAATCGAAGCGCTACTCGCGGGCACGCGGCTCGCCGGGCTCCTGCCAGCAGTGCACCCCCCGACGATCGACGCCACCAACCTGACGACCGTCCGCCAGGTGATCAGCGGTATCGACAGCCGGGCCCGGGTCGACATCGACTCCGGCGACTCGGGCGGTCCGACCGTCGTGTACTCCTATCTCGACCTCCGAGCCCGCTTCCTCCTCGTCCGGGCCGACACACCCGCCGTCACCGACGAGGTGCGCGCCCTGGTCGAGGTGCTCTTCGACAGCGACCCGGACACTAGCCGCGTCGGTGTCGTGGCCGTCCGCAACGATGACCTGTTGACGCAGGTGCTGTCGGCCGACGAGGTCGGCCACGCGATCACAACGCCCCGCGGCGAACCACACACTCGCTGGGATCCGCCCCTCCCGCTGGCCTTGGCCGTCCGACGGATGCTAGAGCACAGCGCGCCCGAGTGGGACCCGGTCGACTTCGACCAGGCGCTAAGCAACCCACTGGACGTCACCGCGGTCGCGGCCGAGATCGCCGGCCAGGTCATCGGGCGCGAGGCCGCCCGGTCGTACAGGGGCGACAAGGCACGCGCGTACAGGGCATTGGCCGGCCAGGAGCACCTGTTCGCCGACCTGGTCGCCAAGGTTTCTACACCTGGCAACGAGGCTGTAGATCTTGAAACAGAGACCAGCCACATCGTCCGGAGAGCGGCATGATTCGCCGGCTGCACATCCAGGGCTGGCGCGCCTTCGAGGACCTGACACTCGACCTCAGCGACGGCCTAACCTTCGTCGTTGCCGAGAACGGGGTCGGAAAGACATCGCTTGTGCAGGCGGCGGCGTGGGGGCTCTACGGTGAGCTGTCGGGCGTCGATGCCGGCGCGGCCCGCCGGATTGGAGCGTCCGCAACCCGCGTCGAGGTGGACGTCGAACTGCCCGATGGGCGCACACTAAGTGTCACACGTCACGTCGAGGATCGGTCCGAGCCGATGCACGCCCGCATCGGCGAAGCCGACCTTGAGAGCGCGGGCTTGGCCGACATCATGACCAAGGCGTTCGGCGCCTCGCCTGAATTCCTCAGCATGACGACGGTTCTCCCGAGCGACGCCGTCGCCGACGATGCCGCGGGCCCGTTCCACCTTCACGCTCATCTGTGTCGCGTGTTTGGCGTCGACGATCTTCAGAACGCCGCGGACAAGCTGCAGCGCCTTCACAACGAGGCCGACACGGCTGCCAAGAAGGTTCGCCAGGCGACCCGACGCGCCGCTGCAGACCTGGCAGGGCTTCGTGTCTCGTTGGCAGAGGCTGAGGCAGTAGAGGCCGAAGCGCAAACTGCTCGGGCGGACGCCCGGACAGCTCTCCAGTCCGCCGAGACTCGGCTTCGTCAAGCCCGCGAGAACGCAGCTGCCCAGGCAAGGGCGTCCGCCGCCAAGCAGGCGTTCGCTGAACTGTTGGCGTCGTCGCGCCAGATCCTCGGTCGTGATGCACTCGGCCGCCAGGTCAACGGGCCCGCCGCGCTCGCGGCCCATTTGGAAGCGGCCGAGGTCGCCGCGGCTGACACCCTCGACGAGCACCGCCGTGAAGCAGCCACAGTCGCGGGAAGGCTCGCCGCCGTGCGCGCTGCCGCGTCCGAGCTGCACTCTGCCGGAGCCGAGTGCCCGGTTTGCCTGCGCCCACTCTCACCCAACGACGTTGCCCGGGCCGAGGCGGCGCACCACCAGGAACTGACCACACTGTCGGCCCGCGAACGCGAACTTGCCACGCTTGTTGAATCGGCGTCGAGGCAGCTCAACGACCTACGGGCACTCAGCAGGCAGGCGGCCAGGTTGCCCGACATCGAGCCTGCACCAGACGACTCCTCTGTCGACGTCGATGCCGCCGCGCTCGCGCTGGACGACGCCCGTAACGAGGCGGAACGGCTAGTAGAGCAGGCGGCCGAGATACGCGCCCGCCGCGCTGCGCTCGCAGCACAGGTCGCCGACGAGGAGCGAGCAGCCCGCGAGACGCAGGAGGCATACCGTGTGCACCGGCGCGAAGCAGTAACAAGCGTCGCCGCAGAGGTCATGCGTGCTACCGCCGACGCGATCCTCTCGGAGCGGATCGATCCACTCGCGGTAGAGGTCAGCCACCGATGGAAGCGAGTGTTTGGAGAGCGCGGGTCGCTACGCCTGCGCCCCGACGGCCGCCTCGTCCTCATCCGAGGCGTACACGAGATCCCTTTCGCGCAATTCTCCAGCGGCGAGAAGGTAGTGGCCCTGCTCGCGACGCGCCTCCTCGTCCTCGGTGCATCGACGAAGGCATCCTTCCTGTGGCTCGACGAGCCCCTAGAGCACCTCGACCCTACAAACCGAAGGATCACCGCATCACTCATGTCCGCAGCCGGAAAGCATGTCCGCCAAATCCTCGTAACCACATACGAGGAGGCGCTAGCTCGCCGGCTGGCATCAGCAGCGTCCGCCCACCTGCGCTACGTACGGGCCTCAGACACCTGACACCTGACACCATCCGTACGTAGCCGGCGCATAGTCGTGGCCCGCATGCCTAACTACTTCGACCTGAAGAAGTAGGTGGGTTCTGGGTCGGATGTTGGTGGTTCGTTGGTGGGTTGGTGTGTCGTCTGGTGCCGGGCGTTCGTCATTTGGCCAATCCGCTGATCTTGGTGAGGTTGTGGGTGAAGACGCCGTGTCCGCACCAGGTGCGGGCGCCGGCGAGCCCGTCGAGGAGGGTGCGATCCCAGCCGGACCGGCGTTTGAGGTGGGCGATGCGGCCTTCGCAGCCGGTGCGCCATTTGACGAGACGGCGGAAGGCTGGCCGGTGTTCGACGGCGCGGCGGGCCTGCCCGGGTTGTCCCTTGCGGGGAATGATGACGGTAGGCACCCCGAGCGCGTGGAGTTCGGCGTCGACGCGGGCCTCGCCGTAGCCGCGGTCGGCGGCCACCACCCGGGGTGGTCGGCCGGCGCGGCGGGTGATGCGGGCGACGGCCGGCGCGAGTTGCGGCGCGTCGGCCGGGTTGCCCTGCTCGACGGTGTGTAGTCGACGATCACGCCGTCGTCGTTGTCGCAGACCTGGGCCTTGTAGCCGAACTGGCCGGCCGGCCCAGCCGGCCCCGCACGATCGGGCGGGCGTCGCGGTCGTGCAGGCTGACCACGCGGCCGGCGGCGTCGGGCATCACGCCGGCCAACCGCGAGCGGGCCTGGGCCGCCACGAGGGTGGTGGCCTACCGCCTGCGCGTCGGCGGCGCTGCGGGAAGCCAGCCGGGCCAGCGCGGCGGTGGCTTGCCGGACTACCTGCTGAGCTTCGTCCTTGGCCTGCGCGCCGCGTAGCCGCAGCTTCGAGGCGATCTGGCGGGCGCGTCGCCCGGCGGCGCGGGTGTGATCCGGGCAGCGGGTGCGGGTGGCCGCGCCGGTGGCCTTGACCCGCCTGACGATCCGGCCGATCCGGCGCACTGCCTTGGCCAGCAGACCGGCGTCGGTGGGGTAGTCAACGTTGGCCGACACCACGGTGGTGTCGGCGCGGACTTTTCCCACCCGCAGCAGCTTGCCCTCGGTCGCCTTGGCCAGCAGCGCCTCGTTGAGCTGCTCGATCACCTCGCTCCCGCACCGGGTGGTGATCTTCATGAGGGTGGTCGGGTGCGGCACCTTGCCGTCGATACCGATGCGGGTGAACCGCCGCCACCCGATCGAGTCGGCCACCTCAGCGCACACCGACTCGTAGCCCAGCCGGTAACGGAACTTCAGGAACATCAACCGCAGGTACGTCTCCATCGGGATCGACGGACGGCCGAACAGCGGGTCGAAGTACGCCCGGAACGGGGCGAAGAACCGCTCGTCGTCCAGCAGCGTATCGACCCGGGCCAGCCTACGAACCCGACCCGCGGAAAGACACGCCGATCGATCAGCGACCACCCGACCGACCAGTTATTGATCTTACTTTTTCAGGTCGAAGTAACTAGCGAATCAACTAGGGTGACCGGTGCCCGGCGCGGCTGGTGAACGTCCCGGTGGGTTGGCGTGCCATATCCGTCCGGGCAAGGTGCTCCGGGACACGGGCCGGTCAACGCCACGCCGAAGGCTCCGACTGGCAGGAGCAAGTATTTGAACTTGGGAGTTCCCAGGCCAGTACGCCGGATACTCACGCAACGTGATCAGGTTGCCGAAGTGTTCCGGGAACATAGATCACTTGATTACCGGTCCCTGCCAGTCGGGCCTGATCACGTCGGCGGGCGCAGTACCCGCAACCACCCGTCGACCTTGAGAGTAGGCCGTGACCTGGGCTGACACGTGCGTCGTGATGGCGACAGGACGACGCCGTCAAGAGCGCCGCGGCGGTACGGTCTTGGCGTTCCCCTCCGCTCGGAGCTGGCTGTCATGGATGGATCTGTGCAGGCCAGGCACGCCCAGCGACGCAGACCAACGTCGCGCACGGTGCCGCGATCGTCAACGCCGTCCAGGGCGGCACCAGTACGTCTACGCCGCGCCGCCCGCGGCGGCCGTTCAGCGCCTGGCGGAGGCGGCCGACCGCCTGGCCCGGGCAGTCCATGCGCAGTGGACGGCCGAGGAGGGGTCGGCGGCGGGTCCAGGACCCGTTCCCGCTGCGGGTCCGCTGGGTCACACCTGGTGGATCACTGGCCGAACATCCGCCGGCGAGCCACCCAACCAACGGTGACTCCGAGTACCGGCTTGATCTCCGTCCGTGAGGCGGCGATAATCGAGCTGCAGAACATTCACGATTTCCGATTTGTCAGTCTATCGACAGTCATCAAGACGGGAAATACAGACTGCAAGATCAACAATCTAACGGGCGTGAGGTAGATGGCGCTGCAGACGGATCGCTTGGCAATGGCTGCCTTGGGCGTCCTCGGCGACATCCCGCCCAACACCATCCAGCCGCCGCTCGTCGACGGCATCCATCTCCGTTGGAGCGTTCGCGCCGACCTCGGCTTTCCGTGGCATGGGTTTTTCCTATTCCGGCGTCCGCACCGCCCGGGCCGCCCGGTCTGTTTCGGGCAGATCCTCCCGAAGACAGCGCCCGGCCCATGGCCGTCCCCGGTGCTCAACACGCCTTTCGGCCAGTTCAGCAGCGACCGGCCCCTTGTCTTCACGGACGACTTCCCCGCGGCCGGCGTCGCGGAGTTCGATCTCCGGGACCGCGAGTACCTCCGCTTCTCACTCGACTCCGCACAGTCGGCGTACCGCGCCGAGGCACAGATCGGCTTTCGCAAGCCGCAAGGTGAACGAACCTGCATCGACTTCCGGCCGCGTGCAGGTTTCGGCGGGCCGAATCCCCTGATCGAGGCGGACACGACCTTCGAGGTGCGCGGGAAGGACGGCACTCCGGCGGCGCAAACCCAAGTCCGGCAGCAGGGTCTCACCGGACTCGACTGTGGATTCCGTCTGGAGATTGCGCTGCCGTGCAAGGCGGGCGCGGTCGAGTTGACGCTCGCGCACTTCTCGAGTCCCGGCAAGGTGAGCGCGCTGAATTCGGCCGGCGCGGTCGTCGTCACGGCGAGCATCCCGACCCAGCAGGGGGTTCCGCACGTCCTTGACCTATCCGGTGATGACATCGTGCGCGTCGTCGTCGACGCCCCGCAGGACGAGACGCTGCTGCAGCAAATCTGTTTCCGGTGCGGCACGGCCGACGGCGATACCACCGAGGAGGTGACCGTCAATGCCTTGCACGGCGATCTCGTCGTCGTCGAATCGACCGCGCACGCGGCACCCGGGCAGGTTGTCACGGTGGTGCTGGACGCAGACTCGATCACGGCGATCGAGGTGAGTGGCGCAGACGCGGCGCTGAACGATCTCTGCTTGTACCTCGTGTCGCAGAACGCGACCAGCGGATGGGAATCCGTGCCGGATGTCACGGCGCCGATGTGCCTGCCGGTGATGCACCCGCAATATCCGTGCGCGCCGCAGCCGACGAGCGAGGCCGTCTCGGAGGCGCTGGCGCTCGGCCGCATCCGGTACGGGCCGTCGGCCGAGTGGGCCGGTGAACCCTTCTCCGAGCTTCACGCGCAGCTGGTCGACCTGGTGCGGGACGGGCCGGCGGGCGTCCCCATGGCCCTGCGGCAGTCGCTCGTCGGGGGCACCGCCACCCCGCCCGATCCCGACGTCGGCCCGCCCACGATGCTGGAGCAGTACCCGCTTCAGCTCGTGCTGCTCGCCTCGGTGCACCCTGCCGTCGCGCAGATGCTCGGACTCTACTGGGCGGACAAGCAGGTCCAGCAGAACCAGTCCTACGACTACCTCATCGTCGCCGACCACACGGGTGCCGGCCACGGGAAACCGGCGACGGTGCTCGGCGTCATCGCGGCGGACGGGTTCGTGAACCTCGACGGCTACATCGTTTTCAACAGGCGGCTCGAGCCGGCACCTCCCTTCGACCCACCCGGCGACGTGCGCGCCTACGCGCTGCCGGGCCCGACGATCGCCGCCCCGGACGGCGGCGCCCCGGACGGCACGAACAACGCCGGTCTGCGATGGGACCTCGACCAGCTCGCGCCCGGAGTTCTCGCGCCCGGCGCCGCGCTCATGTATCACGTCTGGCGCGCCGACCGCGGGAACGCGGCGGCCCCCGGACCGTCCGGGACCTACGCACTGGTCACGCCGGACCCGGTGCTGGTCGCCGAACCGCAGCTTCCGCCCGGGGCCGAGCCCGTTCGCTCACTCGACTGGCCACCATTTCCGCTGGGTCACACCGACCGCGCGCTGGCGGACGGTTGGTACAGCTACCGGGTCAGCGGCATCGACATCTTCGGCCGGCACAGCCCGGCCGGCGCCGACGCGCGCTGGTTCCAGTGGGCTCCGGCGCCGACGCCCCGCCCCTGGTACTACCAGGATCCGCCTGCCGACAGCGTGCTGCATCCGTCGGCGATTCGTCTGCTCGACAAGACCGGACCTCCGCCCCCGTACGCGGTCGAAGCTTCGGCGCTCGATCCCGCCGATCCGACGCTGCTCCGGGACGGTCCCTACGACACCTGGTTCGACTCGCTGAGCGGTGCGGAGAAGCAGGATCTGGTGGGTCTTCGCGTCCGGTGGCAGTGGACCGACGCTCACCTGCGGCAGGCACCCGACACGCGTGAGTTCCGGATCTACCTGCAGCCGGACTCGCTGAACGCGTTCCCCGGCCGCATCACCGACGTCGCTTCGGCCGGCGTCACCGAGAGCGACGTGCAGACGGACATCGCGAACGTCCACGGCGCCGACGCGTACGTGGGCGCGTGGCTGCGAGTGGGAGTGAACGCCTTTCGCGTGATCGGGAGCGGGGCAGCCACGCCCCTCGCGCTGCGGGTGAAGAACATCGGTGCGGCCGACGAGATCGCGCCGGGATCCGCCACGGCGTGCACGTTGACGCTGCCGCGGGTCTACAACACCGGCACGGTGTCGGTGGCCAGGGGGCTGCCGGTCGTGGCCGGCACGAACACGCACTGGACCGCGCACCTGGTCGGCATGACCTTCAAAGTCGTCGGCCAGTTCGACACGTACGTCGTCGCGGCCGTCAACTCGCCGACCGAGCTCCTGCTGGATCGGGCGTACGACGCGCACGACAACGCCGCGGCGCCCTACGGCATCCGCTTCCCGCTCTACGTCGACTTTCTCAGCGCGGCCTCCTGGCGGGAACGCTGTTACGTGGTCCCGTTCGGCGAACACGTCACGGTCACCACCGACGAGGCGGGGCGCCCTTTGCGGAAATACGACGTCCTCATCCCGGCCGCGGGCGATTCGGTGCGTTCGGGGTTGCAGCTGGCCACATCGGTGGCGCAGCCGGTCAGATACGCGCATGTCGGGGTGTCCGCCGCCGATGACAAGCCGCACACGGCGGACGACCCGCAACGGGCGACCGGGGAGTGGGGCGGACGTTTCGGCAACGAAGGGCCGGTCAGCGCACCCGCCAAGATCTTCGTGGTCCGCCGCACACCGCCGCCGGCTCCGGTGACGCCGCCCGATTCCGAGCGCGTCTTCGCCTCGCCGGCGGACTATCACAGCCGCTCGTTCTATACGTTCCGGTGGATCCCGTCCCCGGGTCTCAGGACGCACGTCTTCCGGGCGCTCGACGACACGCTCTTCAAGACCGACTGGGAGCGGCGCGCCGCGGACGCCTCCGACCTCGATCCGAATCAGGCGGACCGCTTCCCGCCGGAGTGGAACGCCGCCAAGCGCCAGCAGGTGGCCGCGGAGTTGAACGAACTCAATGCCTTCGACCACGACACGGGCCACGCCGCGGCGATGGAACACTACCGCGCACTGTCGAATGACGGCCTGCGCGCCCTGGCCGGGTTGCCGGGCAACGAACGCGCGTTCACGCAGCTGACGATCCAGCCGCTCGATCCGGACGACCCCGGCAACGCCAACCGGCTGGGTCCGGACAATCCCGCGGACTTCGTCACCGACCCGGGGCTACGCGCGTACGTGGACTCGTTGGACGGTCGCTCTCGGAATCGCTACTTCTACCGCGCCGCCTACGTGGATGGCGCGCACCATCGTGGCCCGCTCGGCCTGGCGAGTCCTCCGGTGCACTGCCCCACCGTCGTCGCACCGCGCACGCCGACACTCGCCAAGGTCCTCGGCGGCGATCGTCAGATCACGCTCAAGTGGAGCTCCAACCGCGAACCGGACCTCGCCGAGTACCGCGTGTACCGCGTCGAAGGCCGGGAGAACGCGCGGGACCTGCGGCTGATGACGCTGGTGCACACGACGAGCGTCGCGCCGGGCGACCCGTCGGGGCGGGCAGCCGAGGTCGTGTGGATCGACCGCGACGTGACCGCGGCGACCGGCTACTTCTACCGGGTGACGGCACGGGACGACGTGGGCAACGAGTCCGCCGCGTCCCCGCCCGTGATGGCGCGGGCCTACCGGGCCGGCGCGCCGGACCCGCCGCACTCGGTTGCCGCCTCGCGTGAAACGCAGGGCACCGATTCGTTCGTGCGCGTGACCTGGGAAACGGCCGAAGCGCTCGATGTCCTCGTCCAGCGGCGCCGGTCCGGCGTGACGTTCTGGAGCATTCTCACCGACTGGCTGCCCGCCGCGACGACCGCGTTCGACGACCGCACGGCAGACACGGACGTGGCCTACGAGTACCGGCTCAAGGGGCGCGACCCGTCGGGCCGGCAGAGCGCCGCCGGCGAGGTTGTCGCCGTGCCCGTGGGTATCTGATCGGAGACGTCATGGGCGACAACTTCGCGACGCCGATCGCGCACCAGACCACCGCCAACTACGCGGCCTTCACCAACGCGCTGGTGGTGGGCCGCCCGTTTCGGCAGCCGTTGCAGACGGCCACCAACCCGGCCGACTTCTCGCGGGGCCTGGAGCTGTTCCTCTCCGCCACGGGAGACGTGGCGATCATCTTCTGCTGGCTGGACGGCAGGTTGACCTGGGAACGCCTGACTCTCGCCGGAACGGTGTCCGTGACGAACGCCTCGGCCACGGTGACCGGGACCGGGACCGCCTGGGACGCCAGTCTTGAAGGCCGGACCTTGCGGGTCGCCGCCGGGGCGGACGCCTACCTGATCCTGCGGGTCGACAGCGCTACCCAGTTGACGCTCGCCCGCGTGTACACCGGCGCCACCGCGAACGGCCAGACCTACGCGGTGACGCCGGCACAGCGTCTGGCGCTGCAGACCGACCAGACGGGTGGCGTCACCAGGGTGAAGATGATCGAGGCGCTGCCGAACTTCGCCTACTACGAGAACGTCGACCAGGCCGCCGTTCAGACCGCGCTGGAGACGCTGCTGAACGACGCCTACACGCACGCCACAACCCATGCCGTACGGACCTGGCACCGCTCGATGCGGATGGTCGTCGGCCCGGGAACGAGAACGCTGAAGGTTCATCTCGATCGCCATGCCCTGGCGGCGACCGAGGTGACCCGGTTGGTGACCGACTTCCTGGCCGGCGCTCCGGCGGCACTGCTGCGCAACGGACTCGACGTGAGCGCCGGCGACGCCATCGGCCGCGCCGCGCCGTTCCTCGCCTCCGACCCGCTGCCCGCGTCGCCGCCGTTCGACCTGAAGACGGCGGCCGACGCCGATCGCGCCAGGCGATTGACGTTCCATGTGCGCGACAGGGGCGGGCAGACCGTCGATCCCGCTTTCTACCTGCACCGGTTCATGCGGCAGATGCTGCAGACGCCCCGCGCCCTCACGTCGCTGACCAACGTGGTCAGCGCCGGGGTCCTGGTGCATCCGCTGGTGACGTTGTTCCCCGCGCTCGCGGCCGCCGCCTTACCGCGGGCCCGCGCGCAGATCGCCGGACAATCGCGCATCCCTCTCGGACGGCTCGCCGATTTTCACGGGCACCCGGACCCCGCTCCCGTCTCGCAGCGCGAGTGGCATTACACGGACGACAGCGTGTTCGAGGCGCGGCCCCGGGGCGCGACGGCCCTGGTGAACCTCAGTCCGAGCGCCGCACAGCAGGCGTCGGTGAACACGTTCTGGGCGACCGAGGGGGCGGCCGTCGCACCGGTCTGCGACGTCCTGCAGGTGCCGTGTGAGTTGATGTTCTTCTTCGCCGGCGCCGAGAGCGTGAACTTCGATCCGCGATTCACGCGGCTGGAGCCGCTGCGCGAGGTCAACCGGACGGCACTGCGCGCGGCCGGTGCCGCCGCCGCGGCTCTGGAACTCGCCTACGACCACGCCACCGGAGCGGACGGGACCGTGACCGGTGTGAACCTCCTCGCCAACGACACATCGCGGATCAGCGTCACGCTGAACAACGCGAGAACGTTCCGCCCGGGTTTCCTCACCCGGATCAGCTCATCAGTGCTCGTGGACGATGTCGATCGTCTGCGGATCACGGCCCACACATCCTCGACGGCAGCCACCACCAACTACGACATCACCGTCAACGACACGGTGTTGCGGGGTGGTTTCGCGGGCGGCGGCATACAGGCCCCGGGTCTGACCCTGTTCTATTCGCCTGCGGCTCGCGCTGCGGGTGCCGCGACTCACGCCGCCGTCGCCCACGCGGTGACGCGGCCGGGAACCGGGCGGCGGTTACGGGTCGCGGCCACGGCGAACACGTTGGACGGGGACACCACCGTGACGGTGTTCCGCAACGGGGCCGCCACGACGTCGACCGTGACGCTGGGCGCAGGAAGCCGGAGCGGCAGCAACACGGCCGACACGTTCGCCGTCGCGACCGGCGACACCATCAGCGTCCGCGTGGAGACGGCCGGCACGACCGGAGACATCCGGAATCTCACGTGCTCGGTCCAGCTCGCGCCGGCCAACAATGCCGCCGTGTTCGTTCTGGACGGTACCTCGCGTTCGGTTCCCAACCCGTGGAACGGTGGCGCCGCGGTCCGCGCCGCCACCAGCACCCTGACCTGGGATCAGCTGGTGACGGTCGTGGACGCCACCGGCGGCGCCCGCATCAGTCCCGGTCTGACGCAGAACTTGATCAGTTCGGCGATGGATTCCGTCCGGCGGCTCGGGTTGGCCGACCATGTCGCCGCCGCGGGCCTGCCGGCGCTGCCGGCCAACGCGGGCGGCTATCTGAACGACTGGCTGCTGCACGCCGCGCACTCGATATTCCTGTCCGGAGCGGAGATACGGGGAAGCTACAAATCCACCGCCCCGACGTTTTTCGACCTGCCGCTCGTCGCCTGTGCCTACAACACCGGACGAGTGCGCCAGCGGGGCGCTCGGCCATGGGGGTTGGAGGTCGACGACGCCTACGTTCCCCGAGGCGCGCCGTTCTTCAACGCTGCGGCGACCTTGTTCAACGGCACGCCCGCTCCGGCGGTCGTCGCGAGCGTCCGTTTCATGCGGTAAGAAGACCCGGGGGTACGAGCATGCCCGATCCCGTTCTCTACACGCCGCTGAGCGAGTACCTGTCAGCGGAGCTCTGGCCCTCCGACCTGTTCGCACAGAGCGACGGCTCGTTCCTCGACCGCATCGCGTACGAGGACGGGATGATCGTGGCGGAGGAAGGCACGCTCTCCGCCCAGCTGGCGTTGCGCGTGATGGACGAATTGTCCTTCCAGCTGCCACTGGGCTTCGCCTTCGTCCTCGGCGCGGGGCCCGTCGTCGCGTCCGCGAGCACCGGCGAAGACGGTTTCCATGCCTCCGTCTACACGGAAGTACTCAAGCTGCGCCTGCCTCGATCGCTCTTCAAGCCGGTCGTCGAGCAGGACGGCAAGCCGGTGGCCGACCCGAATCCCGACCACTTCGTCGACATCCCGCTGCCGCTCGGTGTGTCGATCGACGGCGACTTCAACATCGACATCGAGTGGCCGGGCGAGTCGCCCGGTGAGTTGAGCCTGCCGCGGTGCATGGTCGGCGACAGCGGCGTGATCATCTCGGCCGAGAACATCCTGCTGCGGCTCTCGAGCAATCAGGAACTGCCCGACACGGCCGCCGCGCTCGGGCTGGACACCGACTGGCACGGATTGTTCGTCGGCGAGGCGACCGTGGAACTGCCCGAAGGTCTCGGGTCCGCGGTGCCGAGCGACATCAAGTTCAGCAACGCGTTCATCGGCGACGGCGGATTCTCCGGCGAGATCGCCGCGGACTGGACCCCCGCGTTCGCCGGGGAGATCTTCGGGGTGACCTTCGGCCTCAAACGCCTCGGACTCACCTTCGTCCAAAACAGCCTCGAGTCTTCCGAGATCGTCGGCACCATCACCCTGCCGTACTTCGACGAGGACGTCGAAGTCGAGATCGGGCTCAATCTCGACGGGTCGTTCACCGCGGCGTTGCGCACCGAGGACGGCCTGGTCACGCTGACGAAGCCGAACATCCTTCGCCTCGACCTGGAAAGTCTGGGCTTCGCGTTCACCGGCGGCACCTTCACCGCGACGTTGAGCGGCCACGTGACCCCGCTCTTCGGCGGTCTGGACTGGCCGGCGTTCCAGGTCAAGGAACTCTCGATCGATTCCGACGGAAACGTCCGCTTCGACGGCGGCTGGATGGACCTTCGGGAGCAGTACAGCCTCGACTTCCACGGCTTCACCCTCGAAATCACGAAGCTGGGATTCGGAAAGACGGACGACGGCACGGGAAAGTGGATCGGATTCTCCGGCGGACTCAACCTGGTGGACGGATTGAGCGCCGGGGCCTCCGTCGAGGGGCTGCGGCTAAGCTGGTACGACAGCGGCGACATCGGCGTGTCGCTCAACGGCGTCGGGGTCGAGCTCGACATCCCCGGCGTGCTGCGGTTCAAGGGCGAGGTGTCCTACCGCGAGTTGCCCGGAGACATCCACCGCTTCGACGGCGACATCACCCTGGACCTCGTCACGCTCGACATGCGGATCGACGCACAGCTGGTCATCGGCACCGCGGGCACCGGACCGGACCGACACACCTTCATGGCCATCCACCTGGGCCTCGAGCTCCCGGCCGGCATCCCCCTGGGCGCGACCGGTCTGGCACTCTACGGCATGGCCGGCCTCTTCGCGCTGGAGATGGAGCCGGACAAGCTTCCCGACGAGGCCTGGTACGAGAACGACGACGCGTCGGCGGGCTGGTACCGGAGGCCAACCGAAGGCGTATCGGATCTCAGCACGAAATGGCGCCCGGCGCGGGGGAGCCTGGCGCTCGGCGCCGGCGTAACCCTGGGCACCCTCTCCGACAACGGCTACACCTTCTCGGGAAAGCTCCTGCTCGTCATCGTCTTCCCCGGCCCCGTCCTGTTGATCGAGGGGCGTGCCAACCTGCTGAAGGAGCGCGCGAAGCTGGATGACGAGGCGACATTCCGGGCGCTCGCCGTTCTCGACGGTCGCGAGGGCACCTTCCTGCTGAACGTTGCCGCGCGGTACAAGCACGGGAACAACGCGGAGCTGATCGACATCCGCGCCAACGCCGAGGCGTTCTTCGACTTCAGCGACGCGGACGCGTGGCACCTCCATCTCGGCGAGAAGGAGCCTCGCGAACGCCGCATCCGGGCGGAAATCTTCCGGCTGTTCGAAGCCAATAGCTACGTCATGCTCGATGCGCGCCAGCTGGCGATGGGCGCGTGGCTCGGATACGACAAGAACTGGAAGTTCGGCCCGTTGCGGGTCACGGTCGAAGCCTGGATCGAAGGCAACGTGGTCGTCAGCTGGAAGCCGGTCTACCTGCACGGGGACCTGTGGCTGCACGGCAAGGCGAGTCTGAAGGCCTTCGGCTTCGGGCTCACCCTCGGCGTCGACGCGCAGTTCGCGGCCGACGTCTTCGACCCGTTCCACCTTCTCGCCGACTTCACCGTCAAGATCGGCCTGCCCTGGCCGCTGAGCGACATCAAGAAAACCATCGAGCTCGAATGGGGGCCGCAGGGCAACGTACCGGCGCTGCCGATGCCGCTCAAGGAAATCGCGGTCGAGCACTTCAAGACGACGACCAGCTGGCCCCTGCCGCGGGCCGGCCTCCTGCGACCGGACTGGGACCCCGACGGCGACGGCTTCGTCAACGAAGGAGCCGTCACCGCGTCGGATCTGACGGCGCTCGAGGCCGCGCCGCCACCGGAAGGCACTCCGGTCGTGCCGCTCGACTGCCGGCCCCACCTCACGTTCGGACGCGCGGTCCACGACAGGCCGCTCGTCGGAACCAACGTCAACTTCGTCGTGCCGCCGCGTGAGCGGATCGGTGATCCGGCGAACAACGAGGGCCCCCTGGATGTCGAATACGCGCTGCGCCGGATCGAGCTGCACAAGCTGGCGGGAGGCACGTGGTCGCTGATCGCGCGCAGGAGCGATTCCGACGCGGCAGTCGGCGACTTGTATGGTTCGTGGGCCCCGGTGGCCGGCGCCGGCACGGACGGTATCGCACAGGTGAAGCTCTGGCTATGGTCGAAGAGCGCCTTCGACTACACGCGGCACAGCGGCGGCGCCTGGAACGAGTGGTTCACCGACCAGTTCGGCAGTTATCCATGTGTTCCGCCACCGCCGGATCGAGTGATCTGCTGTGATTTCGAGTCGGTCGCCGCTGATCAGGTTCTCCGCCCGCCCTATCACTGTCCCGATCACGACAAGCTGACGATCTCGTGGTCGTATCCGCCGCAGACGACGGTGACGGTGCTCGAGCCCTCCTTCCGCACGTTCGGACACGCGCTGTGTGTGCCCGCCGTGATGGCGGCGGGCAAAGACGCGTCAAAGCCCAACAGCGTCCTCATCAGCCCGCCCGAACCGGCCAAGTCGGTGCGGATCCTGGTCGTCGAGCGTGACGACGGAAGTGGTGGCGCCGCCACCGCGGATGCGCAGTCACCGGTCACCGGGACCGGGTACACGACGGACGGTCAGGTCATTGGCCCGGTCGCGCCGGTCGGCGACGTCATCGACATCCAAGGTCCCGGCCTGGTCCGCGTCGTGGCGACGGGACAGGTCTGCGTCGTCGAGGTCTGCGTCAACATCGGCCCCGACCCCGCTCAGGTTCAGCTGCGGCAGGAGATGGCGCAGCATCTGCGTGACGAGATGGCCCGCTGGTCGCGGCAGGGCGACGTGCTCGAGCCGCACACCGACTACCGACTCACGGTGGTGACCCACATCTCGGCCAGCGGCATCGCTTCCAAAGATATCGACGTCACCGAGTTCGCGTACTTCCGCACCGAGGGACCTCCCGGCCTCGCGGCCCTCTCGACGCCCGCCGGCCAGGACGCGGCGACGTTCGACAGTGGTCTCGACGACCTCGCCCGCTATGTCGCGCGTACCGTTCCGTCCACCGTCCCCGCCGCCGTCGAGCAACCGCCGCTGCCCCGTCCGGTCTACCGGGCCTACGACATCGGCGTCGCGTTCAACGAGAACTACGTCGATCTGATGTACCGGATCGCCGGGCGCGACCTTGGGCTGTATCTGTATGACCACAACAACCGGCCGGTACGCGATGTCAGCGGTCGCGTGATCGTCGCCGGCAATCGCTGGGGTGTGACCGAGGACCTGACGCTGACCGAGAGCGAGAACTACTGGGTCACCACCGTCAACGGTAGCGACTGCGCCGTGCTCGACACGACCCTGATCCCGCACCACAGCACTCTCGGCGCGGCCGACGCGGGCCAGGTCCTCGACGGCGACACGCTGCACGAAGCGCGCCTCGTCCCGCTGCTGCTGCACGAGGCCTTCACCGCGCATCATGTCGGGGACACCGCGAGCGGCACCGCGGCGACTCTTCGACGCTGGACCGTGGCCGACGAAGGCACCAACGGCGCGCCCTCGCACTGGGAGGTACGCGAGGAGGGCACGCCGGCCAGCCGTTACGTCGTCCAGACGTCGAACATCTGGGGAGGCACCACCGCGGCGAACGATGCCGTCAAGCCGGGGACGTTTCTCGTGTACGCGGACGCGCCGCTGCTCGCACCCGACCATCCGGAGCAGCCGTCGAACTGGACCGACTACCGCGTCAGCGTGTACCTGCGATCCGCCGACGACGACGCCATCGGCATCGCGGTCCGCTACGCCGGCCCCGCCCGCCACTACCGGTTCGTGATGGACCGGGAGCGCGGGTATCGGCGGTTGCTGAAGGTGTACGACGGTGTCACGACGGTCCTGGCCGGCGACGAGTTCACCTACACCCTCGACCATAACTACCAGGTGACCGTCGAAGCCGTGGGCGCCTCGCTGCGGATCTATCAGGACGGCGAACTCGTGTTCGACAGGGCCGACGAGTCCCTGCCCGCGGGAACCATCGGGCTCTACTGCTGGGCGAACACCGCGGCGCGCTTCAGCGACGTGCGCGTCGACGATTTCAGCCCGGCCGCGTCCCCCGTCTACCGCTTTCAGTTCACCACCTCCAGGTTCGCGAACTTCGTGCACCACCTGCACAGCTACCGTGACGAAACCTGGCGCGCGGTCACGGCCGACAGCGGCGCGGTCGCCGCGGCGGTGGCTGCGGCGGTCAAACCGACGGCGCCGGCGTCGCCGGACGAGGCCCGCGCGTACGAACAGATCACCGACCTGGCCGGCCTGGCGACGCAGCCGCCGCCACCGGAAATCCAGGTCACACGACTCGAGCTCGCCGAACCCTTCGCGCTGCTCGTCCGAGGTCCGGAACCGATCGAGTGGGGCCGCACCGCGCTCGAACTGCGCCGGGCGACCAGATCCGGCGCACCGATCGTGGCGCCACGAACGGCCAAGCTCATCGACGTCGCGTTCGCGACCGCGGATCCGAATGAGGAGTCGGTCACCCTTCTGCTGCCCGAGCCGGCCGGCCTGGACGGTTTGCGCATCGACTACCAGACCTTCCCGGGCGTGCTCACGTCCCCCGGTGCCCGCAATGTCTTGTTCGCCGACGAGTTCGCCGCTACGGCGGGCCTTCTCTTCCACGAGGACTTCGGACCGAACGCGCTGGACCATTACGCGATCGTCGACGAAGGCACCTCATCGGGCCCGTCCGCGTGGTCGGTCCTCGCCGGCGCCATCGTGCAGACGAGCAACATCTACGGCGGCAGCACCGCGGGGCCGGCACCGGACAAGCCCGGTACGTCGGCGATCGTCAAAGCCCCGCAGGAGTGGACGAACGTCCGCATCCGCGTCACCTTCAGCTCCGTCGACGACGATGCCATCGGTGTCGTCTTCCGATTCGCCGACCGGGACAACTACTATCGCCTCTCCCTGGACCGGGAGCGCGGCTACCGGCGGCTGGTCAAGAAGATCGGCGGAGTCGTCACCGTGCTCTGGGAGGACGCCGGGGGCTTCGACATCGGGCAGTCCTACGACCTCACCATCGACGCCTTCGGCGACCACCTGATCGGGCATCTCGACGGCGTGCCGCTGTTCAACGTGCGCGACGCGGACCGGGCCGCCGGAACGGTTGGCTTCTACTGCTGGGCCAACGTTCTCGCGCGATTCGAGGCGCTGCAGGTCGAATCCCTCGACGCCGACCCGGTGCTGTGGGAGCCGGCGTTCACGAACCTGGACCAGGTCGAGATCGTCGACAGCGACGACGCCGTGGCGGGGCCCTCATGGTGGGAGGCGACCGGTGGCACGTTGCGGCAGACGTCCGACATCAACGCGCCGGCGGACGGGGTGCACTTCCCGGGGACGTACGTGGTCGGGGGCAACCCGCAGTGGCGCGACGCGCAGATCTACGTGGCGCTGCGGTCCGATGACGACGACGCCATCGGCGTCCTGTTCCGCTACGTGGACGACGACAACTACTACCGGTTCTCCATGGACTCCGAGCGCGGCTACCGCCGGTTGATCAAGAAGGTCGCGGGCGCCGTGAGTACGCTCTGGCAGGATTCGGTGGCGTACACGGTGGGCCAAAGGTACGACCTGTCGATCCGCGCCGCCGGCACCGAACTGAGCGCGCACCTGAACGGAACGCCGCTCTTCACCGTCCACGACGCCGCCCTGCGCGCGGGACGGATCGGTTTTTACTGCTGGAGCAACACCGGCGCACACTTCGAACGCGTGCTGGTGACCGATGCGACCCGGCGGATCGGCGAGTGGACCGTGACCGACGAGGGAGCCGCCTCCGGCCCCTCCGGGTGGGCGCTCGGCGGCGGCGCGCTCGTTCAGAGATCCGCCATCGGCGACAACACGAGTCCCGACTATCCGGGCACGTTCGTCGTCGGCCCGGGGCCGTCGTGGACGGACCTTCGGCTGGCCGTGACCGTGCGCGCCGACGCCGGCGGAGCGATTGGCGTCATCTTCCGCCATACGGACGACGACAACTACTACCGCCTGTCGCTGGACCATCAACACAATCAGCGAAGGCTCGTCCGGAAACAGGCCGGGACGACCACGATACTGTTCGAGGAGGCCGGCAGCTACGCCATCGGCGCGCAAACCGTCCTCACGATCGACGCGGCCGGCTCCCTTCTCGTCGGGTACATCGGCGCCGAACGCCTCTTCGATGTCGTCGACACCGCCCACCCCGGCGGGCGGGTGGGTCTCTACTGCTGGCAGAACACGGGCGCACGCTTCGAGCGTGTGGAGGTCCGGGTACCGCCGATCGAGGCGTACGCGCTGATGACCGACCGGTTCGCCGAAGGCGACACCGGGGACTGGACCTTCGTGGACGAGGGCACCATGGGCGGTCCGTCGGTGTGGAGCACCCTCGACGGCGCGCTGCGGCAGACGAGCGAGATCTTCGAGCCACCGATCGACCGCGACACGCTCAGCAAGCGCGGTACGCACGCCGTTGCGGGCGACCCGGCGTGGACCGATATCGTCGTCAGTACGCGGCTGCGCTCCGTCGACGACGACGCCATCGGCATCCTGTTCCGCTATGCCGACGACGCGAACTTCTATCGCTTCTCGATGGATTCGCAGCGCGGCTACCGCCGTCTCGTGAAGGCGGCGGCAGGGGAGTTCACCCTGCTGTGGGAGGACGACGTCGCGTACGAGGTCGGGCAGTCGTACGAGATCACGCTGGCCCTGACCGGCGCCACGCTGCGCGGGTACCTGGACGGGATCCCGCTGTTCGTGGTGGAGGACCCCGACGTGCCGGCCGGCCGCATCGGGCTCTACTGCTGGGGGAACGCCGACGCACGGTTCTCCCGGGTCCGCGTCTACCCGGCCCGGATGGCGTTCGACGAATGGCTGCTCGACGAACCGTTCCTCGCTCTGGCGCCCGGCGCCTGGACGTTCGTCGACGACGGCACGGTGGACGGGCCGTCGGATTGGCAGGTGAGCGGCGGATGGCTGCGCCAGACCGGCGGCATTCACGACGGGGATCCCTCGGCGGCCGCACCGGCGAAGTCCGGCACCTTCGCGCTTGCCGGCGCGCAATCCTGGACGGACTACCGGCTGAGCGTACGACTCGCCTCGGGTGAGGACGACGCGATCGGCGTGATGTTCCGCTGTTCGGATGTCGACAACTACTACCGCCTTTTCCATGGACTCGCAGCGTGGGTACCGCCGCCTCATCAAGAAGGTGGGCGGCGCCGTATCGGTGCTGTGGGAAGACGACGTGGCCTACCAGGTGGGGCGCGAGTACCTGACGACGGTCGAGTGCGTGGGGACGCGCCTGAGCGGCTACGTCGACGGTGTCCGCCTGTTCGCGTTGGACGACCCCGATCTCGCTGCGGGTGGGATCGCCCTGTACTGCTACGGCAACGTGGACGCCCGCTTCGCCGAGGTGCGCGTCGCCCCGCGGACCTGGGAAACCTACTACGCCTTCGCGGGCGAGGACTTGCTGCCGGCGGGAACGTGCGTGCAGGTGCTCTCCGGCAATGCGGCACAGGCACCCTCGGCCGCGGAGCAGGCGGGACTCGCACGACGCTTCGCCGCGACGCTTGCCGATCGAGGAACGATCCGGCTGCCGGCCACGGGAACGGCGCTACGAGTGGTCGCGGGTCGCGACGATGTCGTCCACGCGCGCTCGTTCCGGCCCGGGGCGGACTACCAATCCATCGACGATGTTCGGGTGTTGCGGAAGGCTGACTGCACGGCCTTCGTCGTGCTCGTTCCGTCGACCACCGCGCCAGGTTCGCTGCTCGAGCTCGCGGACTACCGCTTACGCATGACCTATCGCCGAAACAATCAGGCCGTCGACCCGGGCAGCGTCGTGTTGAGCCAGGCCGGCGTCACCGCCGACGAAGTTGTGACGCTCGACGTGCCGTGGAGCAGTCATTGAAGGTCGTCTAGCCACTACGCGCTGCGATCACCCTCGCCGACACTCGCATCCGCCGTCCCGGCGATCACTACACCGCGGCTGGCCCTCTCGCCAGGATGTGTCGATGGGGGAGCAGGTTGGTGCCGTACGTTAAGGGCCCGAAACGCGGCCTCAAGCGCGGCCGGAGTCTGTCGCTGAGCTGCACAAATACGATCGAGGTGCAGGTCGATCTCGATGGCAGGGCACCAACCTGCGCCAGCATCCCGCTCCGCGCCCCGCTCCGACAACGACCGGCACGCCGAATCCAGCGTCCGGCCGGTCTGCGGATGCCGACACCCACACCGCTTGAACACCCACCACTGCCGCTCATCGCCAACCTCCTCACACCCGACCGACACGTTCCACGGTTCCAGTTGTCGCCGGGGCAGATTCTCGATGAGCACGTCGAGGTGCACTCCAGCTGTCCTGGGAGGGTGGGCGGCGCGTCCGGGCGACCCGCCAGGTGTGGGTGGCCGCCGCCAGCTCGTCGATCGCTCCTGCTGGCCGCCGACCATCGCGCGGAACCAGAACTGTTGCACGGCGCAGTGCCCGGACGTGGCCGCGCTCGGCGTGCTCAGGGAATGAGCACGATCTTCCTGCCGCCGGCCCGTCCGGCGGCCACGCGGGTGAAAGCGGCCGGCCCCTCGCGTAGCGGGAACGGCTCCGGCGTCAGGTGCAACGTCCCTTCGCCGAGCTGGTCCGCCAGCCGGGCCAGCTGTGCGGCATCGGGTCGCACGTACAGGTTGGTGCTGGTGATTGCCCGCTGCGGGGGCGGCGCGTCCGAGGTCAGCGAGCACAGCCACCCGCCGTCGCGCACCAGGGGCAGGGCGGTGGTCGCCGTGCCGTTGGCGGCGATCAGCGCACCGTCGAATCCTCCGTGTACCTGATCCGGCCAGTTCGGGTTGTGGTAGTCGACGACCTGCGCCGCGCCGAGGCCCCGCAGGCGGTCGGTGGCCGCAGCGGACGCGGTCGCGGTCACCTCGACGCCCATTGCCGCGGCGAGTTGAATGCTCAGAGAACCGGTGTTGCCGGCTCCGTTGGTGATCAGAAGCCGCTGACCTCGACCGAGTCCCAGCATCGCCAGGGCCTGCCACGCGGTGAGGCCGTTGACCGGTAGCGCGGCCGCATGCACCGGTTCCAGCCGGGATGGGCACGGCGCCGCATGAGCCGCGGTGAGCAGGACGCGTTCGGCCCAGAAGCCGCTTGCCCCGGGCAGCGGAGCCTCGTGCGCGAGCACCCGGTCGCCGATGGCGAACCCATCGACATCGGCGCCGACCGCCAGGACCCGGCCCGAGCCCTCCACTCCCAAAGCCGCCGGTGGGCGCAGCCCCACGTCCCAACCGGCACCGTTGAGCAGCCGATCCCACGGTCCGACTCCGGCCGCCTCGACTCCCACCAGGATCTGACCGGGACCGGGAAACGGTGGGTCGGGCAGCTCCAGCAGGACGACGTCGCTATCCGCCCTGGACACTCCGCATGCCTTCACGGGTATCCCCTTCGCTCGGTTCGGCCGACCGTGCGGCGCCAGGCCGGAATCCCTCACGCCGGGAGCAGCGCCCAGCGAGATACCCACGCGTCCCCCTGTTCACACGCTCCGCCGGGTCCAGCTTTCTCGTCTGATTGGGGTCAGGGGTGTGGACCTGGTCCGCTCGCGTAGCTGGCTGACTTACCTTCGCAGCGCGTTACTTTCGATGGTGTCAGGGCGTTGAGTGTACGGACGAGCGCCGACCTCCGTCCGATTCTCGCCTGCCGCGTGTGCCTGTGGTCGGCATAGCCGTCATCAGGTGCGGGCGGATCCGGTTCTGGTCAGCGGCGGGTGCGTGGACCGGCGGCAATCGCGGCTGGCGATGGTGTCGGCGATGCGCGGGGCGTCGCGCCCGACATCGTGGATTATGCCGGAGGACATCGCGTTGGAGGAAGCGCAGGCCGACGAAGTACAGGCCGGGCAGTCGGGTACGAGTCCGCTGGCATGGTGGGGCTCGTCGCCGTCGAGGACGGGCAGGTGGGACCCAGGAGAAGCCGGGGTGGAAGCCGGTGCACCAGATGACGTTGGCCACCGGTGGGAGCGGGCCACCGCCGGCCAGCTGGGGCTGCCCGTCACGTACGTCGACGACGCGGGCGACGCGGTGGACCCCGGCGGCGGTGAGGTCTGCCGGCTTGATGCGGATGAGGGGGCTGTCCCGAGCCCAGGGTCGGTCATGGGAGACCAATGGGAGACCGGATGTCCCGACACAGTGCGGAGGCCGACGGCACGCCGTGGCATGCCGTCGGCCTCCGTACCAGCCAAAACGTCACGTGGTGGTAGCAAGCGTCAGCCAGCGATATTCAACTCTTAATCCGCGGGTTCGGGGTTCGAGTCCCTGGCGGCGCACCCTGTTGACCTGGGCGTATAGCTGGTTGGCTATGCGGTCTTGATCTTTGTGGGGCGTCCGTGGGACGGGCGTGGGCGCCCTTTCCTGGCGGGTCGTGTGCGCCGGGATCGGTTGGGCCGTTTGGGTTGTGGGCCGTTGGCGGGTTGGGGTGCTGCGGACTTTGCCGGGGCCGTCGAGGCCCGGCGCCGGTGGCGCCGGGCGGGGTTGCGGGCCGCCGCGGCCAGGACGAGGCGGGCGGTGGCCTCGGCGGTCTTGAAGTGCAGCTCCAGCAGGACGGACGTGTAGGTGTCGGCGGTGAGCGCGATGCTGGCGTGCCCGAGGAGTTCCTGCACGGTCTTGAGGTCGGCGCCGGCGGCGTGGGCGAGGGTGGCTGCGCCGTGGCGCAGGTCGTGCAGCCGCACCGGCGGCAGCCCGGAGTCCTTGACCAGGCGGCCAAACCGTCGGGTGAGGTAGTCCGGGTGCAGCGCGGCTCCGTCCGGGGTGGTGAACACGTACCCGGAGTCCTGCCAGGCGTCGCCCGCTGCGTGGCGTTCGGCGCGTTGCTGGCGTAGGTGGGTTCGTAGCAGCCGGGCGGTGACCTTGTCCAGGGCGATGACGCGGCGGCTGGAGGCGGTCTTGGGTGGGCCGACCGCGACGGTGTGGCCGTAGGCGATGCGCTGCTGCCCGATCACGATGACCCGGGCGTCGAGGTCGACGTCGGCCCAGCGCAGCCCGGCGGCCTCGCCGCGGCGCAGCCCGCGCAGCGCGATCAGCCACCACAGGGCGAACAGCCGGTCCTCGGCGACGTACCCGAAGAACGCGACCAGCTGCTGGACCGTCCACACCGCCACTGCGGACCGTTCACCCCCTTCCCGCCACGTACGGACCCGGTGATCAGTCCACACCAGGGCGTGCGGCCGCCGCGGGGAGGGCAGCTCGATGTGCCGGGCCGGGTTGTCGCGCAGCAGCCCGTCGCGGATGGCGGCGTTGAGCGCTCCGCGCAGGGTGGCCCGGATGCGGTGCAGCGTGGCCGGGGTGGGCGGCCGGCCCCACCGGTTGTTGGTGGCCGCCAGCGTGCGGAACATGTCGGCCACCTGCCGGCCGGTCAGCTCGCCGAGCCGGACCCGGCCCAGGTGTGGGATCAGGTGCAGCTCGACGTGCTCGGTGTAGGAGCGCAGCGTGGACGGTCGGATGCTGGTGCGGGTGGTCAGCCAGTACCGCAGCCACCGGCCCACCGTCCACGCGTCCACGCCGCGATCCTCGGCCGATCGATTCAGTAACGCGTCCCGCGCTGCGACGGCGTCGCGACGGGTCAGGTAGCCGCCACGGCGGACCCGCTCCCGCCGCCCCCGCACGGTGGCCACCGCGCAGTCAAAGTACCAACTCCCGTGTCCCCGCTCGGGCAGCTGCGGGCAGGCCGAATCCAGACACCGGCCGGTCTGTGGATGCCGACACCCGCACCGTTTGAACAGTCCACCATTCATCGCCAGCCTCCTCGCACTCGATCGACACGTCCACAGTCGGTGCAGCCGGTGGTCGATGACGACACCCGTGGGGATGACAGCGGTTGTCGGTGACCTCATTGCGTCGGGATCAAGTCGGAAGACAGAGTGCGCCGGAATTTGGGAAAACCAGGCCGGGCTCGCTCTCGACAAGGGTCGGTGGGCTAGGCCCGTCTTTCGCACATGGGGTTTGAGTCCCGTGTGTGACCCTGCTGGGTAATTGATGTCCGGTGGTTCGGCATGGCGAGCGGTCCGGGTTGTGCCGGTTCGTGGATGATCTTTCGGCGGTCGGCCTTTCCTCTTCCCTTCGTCCCCGGCCGTAGGATCGGGCGTTGATGTCTGTGCAGCCTGCGCCGTGGCCGCAACCGTCCCAGGAGATCGCTGCGGCGGTCGGTGGTATGTACCAGGGGCGGCGGGCGCCGTTGGCGGTGGTCATCCGGGACGAGTTGGGTGAGGTGTACGCCGATGCGGTGTTCACCGCGGCGTTCGGGGTGCGGGGCCGGCCGGGTTTGGTCACCGGGCCGGTTGATGCTGGTGACGGTGTTGCAGTACGCGGAGCATCTGACCGACCGGCAGGCTGCTGAGGCGGTCCGCACCCGCATCGACTGGAAAATCGGGTTGGGTCTGGACCTGGCCGATGAGTGGTTCGACGCGTCGATCCTGACCGATTTCCGTAACCGGCTGGTCGAGCACGGCATGGTCGAGCAGGCCCTGGACGTGCTGCTGGAGGCGTTGGCCGTCCGGGGGCTGCTCAAGCCCGGTGGCAAGACCCGTACGGACTCCACCCATGTGCTGGCCGCGGTGCGGGAGCTCAACCGCCTCGAATTGGCCGGGGAATCGGTGCGCGCCGCGCTGGAGGCCCTGGCCGTGGCGGCGCCGGACTGGCTGGCCGCCACCCTGGACGTGGCGGACTGGACCGCCCGCTACGGGATACGGATCGACACGTGGCGGCTACCGAGTTCGCAGTCCAGACGCGATGCCCTGGCCACCGCGTACGGCCACGACGGGTTCACCCTGCTGCGGGCGGTGTACGCGGCGGATGCGCCGCACTGGCTGGGGCAGCTGCCAGCGGTGGACACGCTGCGACAGGTCCTGCTGCAGCACTATGTGATCGTGGTGGATCGGCGGGGGCGGGAGGTGGTCACTCGGCGGGAGGCGGATGTGCATGGTCTCCCGCCCGGCAGATCCCGGATCACCTCGCCGTACGACACCGCCGCCCGCGTCGGCGGGAAACGGGACCTGTTCTGGACCGGATACAAGGTACACGTCAGCGAGACCTGCACCGACGGCGACCAGCAGCCCGACAGCCCGGACCAGCTGCCGTTGCCGAACATCATCACCAACGTGGCCGCCACCGACGCCGCCGTGCCCGACGCGGCGATGACCACCCCGATCCACGAGAGCCTGGCCAGGCGGGGCCTGCTGCCGCAGGAGCACCTGCTCGATTCCGGCTACCCGTCGGCCGACCTGCTCGTGAAGTCCGCCGACCGGTTCGGCGTCCACCTGGTCACGCCGATGCTGGCCGACGTGTCCACCCAGGCCCGCGCCGGGGCCGGCTACGACGCCACGTGTTTCGACGTCGACTTCGACACCGCCACGGTGACCTGCCCCCAGGGCCGCACCAGCAGCATGTGGAGCCCGGCCCGCCAACGCAGCTTCGCCACGATCGGGTCAAGTTCGACACCGCCACCTGCCGAGCCTGCCCTGTCCGTACCGAGTGCACCACCGCCACCCGCGGTGGGCGGCAGTTGACCATCCGACCCCGCCGCGTCCACCAGGCTCTCGCAGCGGCACGCGCCCGGCAGACCACCACCGGCTTCAAGCGCACCTACCGGCTGCGCGCCGGCGTCGAAGGCACCATCCGTCAAGGCGTCGCGCTCACCGACACCCGCCACGCCCGCTACCGCAGCCTGCCCAAGACCCATCTCCAGAGCGTGGTCAGCGCCGCAGCGCTCAACCTCATCCGCCTGCACGCCTGGTTCAACGGCATACCCCTCGACCGCACCAGAACCAGTCACCTCGCCCGCCTGAAACTGGCCCTGGCTGCATGAACATCAATTACCCAGCAGGGCACCCAACTGGTCAGTTCACAGCCGGCGCGAACACCAGGCCGACGCCGGTTGCGCCGGTACTCGCCACGAGTGCTCCGCCCGCCAAGCCGATGAACCGGCGGCGCGAGAACCCTGGCGTTCCGTGCGGTGCCTGTGCGGGTGCGATGTCGGCGTCGCCGGTGGTGTCGACCGGCGCCGCTGCGACGCGCGGCCCAGCTGTACCCGGGCGGCGGCCGAGGCGGGCGACGGCATCGCCGCGTACAACGTCGGCGTGTCCGAGGCCGACGCCGAAGCCTCTATCGCCTGGCTGAGCCGGGCGGCCGACGCGGGCGTGCGCCAGGCCGATCCGGTCCTGGCCGACCGGCTGGCCAGCTCGGGCCGGGACGCTGAGGCCTTGCGGCACTACGTGCTGGCCGCCGAGGGCGGCGACGTCCGGTGCATGTTCGAGGCGGCCCGGCCGCTACCGCGACGGAGTCGGGACGCCGGTCGACCTGGTGCAGAGCGTGCGGTGGTACCTCGCCATGCTCAACCACGGCGACGGGGACGGGCTGCGCGAGGCGCACCAGATCGTGGACCGGATGACCGACGAGCAGATCGTCGAGGCCGGGCGCCGGGCCGACCGGGACAGCGACGCGTGGACCCTGCTGGCGCTCCGGCACGGCTGAGTCAACCATCCCGCCCGACGGCGTCACCGTCCACGGGCGTGCTGCACCTGGTGTACCGGTCCGCGTGAGCGTCGGCGACCATGTCGTGTATCGGTCGTATCAGAGTCGTCGTCCACCGCCTGCGGGAGCATCTACGCAGGGCGAGGTGAGCGTCATGTACATCGAACAGGACGGGCACTGGCTCCGGTGCGAGCCGCCGACCAGCGTTCCGCCGATGACCGAGATTCCGCTCGATGTCCACGTCGGACCCACCGATGAGGCGGTACGGCTGGAGGCGCTGTTCCGTGTCGGTGACCACGGTGGACGCGTCGTCGCGGTCTCGCCGGGCGGGGACGGCCACACCGAGCGGGTGCTCCGCGCGGTGCTGCCGGACTTCGCGGCCGGCGACGTCGTCGAGGTGACGCTGGTGGCATGGTTCGGCGGCCGCCGGATGCCGGAGGCGGCCGACGACGCGAGCGCCACGTTCCGGATCGCCGTCGAGGAGGCGAGCGCGCCCGCGGCGGTGGCCACGCTCGGCGGGGTGGACCGGGCACGGTTGGCCGGCGCCGGCTTCCCCGGTCCGGCCGAGATCGCCGAGCTGCCGCGGGCGGCGTTCGTCCGCGCGGTCGACGGCGTCCTCGACCCGGCGGAGGCCGGCGTGGTCCACGACGCCGCGGCGACGCAGCTGGCCGTGCTGGGTTCGGCCGCCACGGCTCACCGGATCAACGCGCTGTACTCGGTCAACAGGCCCCCGCCCGGCGACTGCGGCTGCCCCGACTGCGGCGCGGCCACCAGCCCGGTCGCGTACCTGACCGACCTCCTGGCGTACACGCAGGCCTGGCTGCGGTGGCAGGACGGCGTGTTCGACGTCGAGATGTCCCGCGAGGCGATCGCCGAGGTGCTGCGCCAGCCGATCGGGGAGCTGACCACCGACTGCGAGGCCACCGACCGCGACGTGTCCGCGCTCCGGCTCGCGATCGAGTCGGTGGAGGGTCTGTTGCGGACCACGCTGGCCGCGGGACCGGACGCCGCGGTCTCACCGCTTCCGCACCGCATCGCCTACGCGTTCGCCGCCGACGTGGACGGTGACCGGCGGCAGGAGCTCGTCGTGGGGTTCGACTATGACGCCTCCTCCTGGCTGTCCGGCGCCAACCAACCCCGATCGGGGTTCTGGGTGCTCCGCTACGACGCGACCGCGCAACGCTGGCGGCACCTGCGCCCCGGCCCCGGACCGATGGGTGCGGCCGTGCTGCTGCCGCCCGGCACGCGGGCCGCGTACGGGTTCGCGGCCCGGTTCAGCCCGGACCCGGTCATCCGGCCCGGCGACCGGCAGCACATCGTGCTCGCCCTCGACGACCCGGCCGATGCGCCGTCGCGGTACTGGATCCTCGAGTACCGGGCGGACGCCGGCCCCACCGACGAGGCGTGGCAGCACATCCTGCCGGCCATGGTGACCGGTTTCGGCGCGGACCTGATCCTGCCCGCCCACGCCTCGGGCCGGGCGTTCGGGGCCGATGTGGACGGTGACGGCCTGGACGAGTTCGTTGCGTACGGCGTCGCCCCGCCGGTCACCCCGGGCGCTGGTGACCGGGCGAGCGCGTTCTGGGTCTACGACCTGGGTACGCCGGGCTGGCGACCGCTCGCGCCGGCCGGCAGCGTCAACGACGTGGCGTTCGTGGGCGCGGACCCGCCGGTCGCGTACCAGGTCAAGCTGGCCACGGCCGGGGACGTGAACCTCGACGGGCGCGACGAGATCGTGGCGATCCCCGACGCCCCGGGCAACCTCGGCAAGAATCCGTGGATCATGCACTGGGACGACACCGCGGGCTGGACGCACGTGAGCCCGACCGGGCTACCGCTGGACGTCGACGCCGACGTCTGGCCCAGCCCGTGGCCCGCCGCGCAGCTGCTCGTCGGCAGCGTCACCGGGATCGGCAGCGCCGAGCTGCTCGCGGCCCCGCAGCCGTACGTCGGGGCTGACTCGACCACCTTCTGGATGCTCCGCTACCAGCCGCCCACGGGTCCGCAGGCGGCGACGTTCGTCGATGCCGGCTCGGTCGACTGTACGGCGCTCAGCCTGCCGGTGGACCGCGCGTTCCTCGCCGACGTCGACGGCGACGGCCGCGACGAGCTGGTCGTGGGCACGCACACGGGCGGGCCGACCGGCCGGTACGCCGCGTGGGTCATGGACCGCGACGCCAACGGAACCTGGCGCCACCTCAGCCCGGTCGGCACCAACCATCCGCTCGACGCCGACGTGGAGTGGACGGCCGCCGGGGCGTATCCGGCCATCGCCGCGTTTGCCGCCGATGTGGACGGTGACGGACAGCAGGAGCTGGTGTTCGCCGGCGGCGGTACCCAGCTGTGGGTGCTGAAGTACGACGCGGCCGCGCACGCGTTCCGGCACCTGTCGCCGATCACGACCGCCCCGCCGCGGGCCGCCTTCGCCCTCGCCGCCTACCAGGCGCTGCTGCGTCAGGTCGGCACGTCGTACGAGGAGCTTCGACGCACCCGGGGCGCGCCGGACCAGCAGCGGCGGGCGCTGGCCGACCGGCTCGGACTGGAGCTCGGCCCGGCCCGGCCGGACGCGCTGGACGCGCTGCTGCTCGACCCGGCCGACGTCACCCAGGACCGTCTCGAGGACCTGTTCGGGCTCGTCTCGACGACCCGGGATCCGCTCGCCGACGGGCCGGTGCGCGGCGTTGACGGCGACGAGATCGTGCGCTGGCGCCTCGACGGCGCGCGGTGGTCGGCCGATCCGGCGTCCGCCGGCACCGACCCCGACGGGCTGGTGCACGTGTCGCTGAGCCGCCTCGGGCCCGGCCAGGTCGACGCGACGCTCTACCGCGACGCCACCCGCAACTCGCCGGCGGGCGCCGGACAGGGCGACCCGGACCGGCCGCTGCGGATCACCGAGCTGCTGGGCAGCGGCCTGTCCGGCACGCTGAACCTGCGGTTCGCACACGACACCGCCGGTGTTTCGCTGCGGGTGTTCCCGTCGATGGCGGTGTGGCGGTGGCGACGGCTGCGGACGCTGTGGGACGCGGAGGACCAACCGGTCGACCCGTACTCGCCGGACGCGGGCGAGTCAGCGCGCCCGATCGTCGACCCGGACCTGATCGGACCGGACGACTTCCGCTGCCCGATCCCGAAGGCGAGTACAGCCGACCCGGACGCCGCGTTCGACATCTGGCTGCGCCGGCGCACGTGGCTCGACGGCCGGCTTGCCGCACTGCGCGTCCTGGGCGAGAACCTGCCCACGCTGCTGGCCGCGCTGCGCCCGCCGACCGGTGCGGCGCCGACGGACTACCCGTGGCGCGACGCACCGTCCGATCTGGACGGGCTGGCCACCGCGCTGGTGACCGGCACCGTCGACGAGGTCCGGACGGCGCAGGAGACCGTCGGCGACAAGCTGCAGCTCGCGGTGGACGCGTTCGTCCGGCTGATGGAGCTGCGCTCCGCCGGCCCGTCCTCGCCCGCGGAGTGGGCCGAGGTCCGCGCGATCCTCGCCTCCGCGTACAAGCGCGATGCCCACGCGACCTGGATCGCCGAGGAGACCACGGCCACGATCCGCTTGGACGCCTCGACGTTCGTCGGCGCGTCGCGCGCCGCCGAGGTCGGTGACTGGCCGCCCGAGCCGGTTCCGGCCAGCGAGATGCTGGGCGGGGCGCAGCCGCCGCTGGTCGACCCCGAACGGGTGGCCGTGACCGCACTGCCGACGTCGGTGGCCGGCGACGAGGCGCGGCGGCTGTTCCGACGCCGGATCGGCGAGCTGGCCGCCAACCGGACCAGGGTTCGCGCGGCGGCCGGCGCCGGCTGGGATAGCCAGCTCGCGGCCGCCCTGGGCCCGGCGCCGACCGGTACAACCTGGGCGGCGTGGATCGCGGCCCGGGCGGCCGAGCTCGACGACCTCGATCCGACCGTCGTGGCCCAGGCCGAACAGGCCGGCCGGTCCGCGGGGCTCACGCCCGGGGCACTGCGCCGCCTCGCGACGCTGACCGCGCGGATCGGGGCCGGCGTCGCACTGTCCACACGGGAGCGGGCCGACGCCGAGCAGCTGCTCGCGGACGCCCGCAAGGTTCGGGTGCTCTACCCCGCCTGGCGGACCGAGGAGGGCGCCGCCGCCCGTCCGCTGCCGTACTGGCGGGTCCGCCGCCTCGCGCTGACCCGGTGGCGCGCCGGACCGGACGACCGCCAGATCTGGCTGCTCGCGCTGGCCCGGCGCAACCGTCCCCCGGTCGTCGACCCCGACCTCGTCGCCTGGGCCTGGATCCGCACCGCCGGCAGCACGGCCGCGGCGCGGCGCACCCAGCGAGCGGCCCAGCTGTTCGGCCGGGAGCAGGCGCTGCGGCAGTTGCTGGGCGCCACGCCGGACCTGGCCGCCGTCGACGCGACCCTGGTGGACGCCGGGTGGACGTCGGCCGAGCACGCCCGCTACGCCGCCGACCTGACCGCCCGGCGGCTGGCCGATTCGGCCGCGGCCGTCGTCGGCCAGGTCCTGGGCTTCGACGCCGACCGGCTCGCCGACCTGCGCGCGGCCGTGCAGGCCGGCGGGAATGACCGCACGGCGGCGCTGCGGGTCGTGCTCGGCGAGCTGGGCTTCTCCTCCGAGGCCGGGTTCGTCGACCTGGCCGATGTCCTGGCTGCGGACCCGACGACGGTGACGGCCCAGCAGTGGAGCGCGTTCGACGCGACGCTGACCCGGCTCGCGCTCGTGGGCGGGCTGGTGCGGGCCGCCCGCGACGCGGAGGACCGCGGTCAGCGGCTGGCCGACCGCGTGGCCGCCGCCGGTCTGGACGTCACCGCGTGGCGGCGGCTGCTGGCCACCCGGCTGATCGCCGTCGCCGGCGGACCCCTGCTCGCGGCGGAGCGCGACGACCTAATCGCGATCGCCGTGCGCTGGGGCAAGGAGCGCCAGTTCGGCGCGTGGCGACGGGAGGAGCAGGCGACCGCGGCGGCGCGGCGGATCCGCCTGGGCCCGGACTCGTTCGCGATCCCGGCCGACGCCGAGGCGGCCGAGCCGCCGCCGTGGCGCGTGAAGCGGGCCGAGTGGACGGGGTGGCTGGAGACCCTGAGGGCGCGCGGCGACCAGCACGACCAGGTCGGCGCGGCGCTGGCCGACGCGATCGTGCGGGTGGAGGAGGCGACCCTGCCGATCCTGCGCGACGGCCTGACCTCCGTGCTGCCGGTCCCCACCGACGGTCCCGATGAGGCGGTACGGTGGGCGGCCGACCACCTGCTGCTCGACGCGGAGGAGTCCGGCTGCCGGCGCACGACCCGCGTCGGCTACGCGATCGACACCGTGCTGGCTCTCCTGTGGTCGGTGCGCACCGGACAGCTGACAGACACGTACCCGCAGCTGGCCCTGGCGGCCTACACGTTCGACGAGGACTGGCGGTGGATCGGCTCGTACGCCACGTGGCGCTCGGCCATGCTGGTCCACCTGTACCCGGAGAACCTGCTGCGGCCGTCGCTGCGGCGCTACCGCAGTCCCGCCCTGTCCGACGTGCTGGACCAGGTCCGCGACGGCCGGCGGCTGACGGCCCAGCGGGCCCGACGGATCGCCGCCGGCTACGCCGAGTACTTCGCCGACGTGTGCCGGCTCGACCTGGCGCGCATGGTGTGCGCCCAGGCGGGCCTCGCGTACTCGCCGGTGATGCTGGTGCGGGGCGACGGGCGGCCCCGGCAATGTGAGGTGTATGTCGCGGCCAGCGAGGCCAGCCGGCGGGTGTACTGGACGCTCCGCGATCTGTCCACTGTGGCCACCGGTACGGGGTACGAGGTCGCCTTCTGGCACCGGCTGACCCAGTTCAAGCCGAACGAGGTGACCGATCTCGTCGGGGCGACGGTGTACCAGCCCGGAACGGATCCAGCCCGGCGCCGGTGGCTGTACGTGTTCGCCAAGACGCGCACGATCGACGGGCCGGCCCTGGTGTTCCTGCGCTACGACCTGGACACGGCGACGTGGGAGGGCGAGCCCACGCCCCTGGAACCGCCCGAGGGGGTGAAGGAGTTCTCGGCCTGGCTGTTCCCCACCCGGTTCTGGGAACCACCGAAGATCGGCTTCGAGTACGTGACCGTACGGGCCGACGCCCGCCAGACCACGCGGATGTCGCGGTCCCTGAACGGCAAGGGCACCGGGTGGGAGCCGAACGACTTCGCGTTGCTGGCCGGATTCGGCTCCTGGCAGAACGTCGGGGGCGGGCGGGTGGACCTGACCGCGGCCGGCGTCGTGCCGCGGTTGGTGTTTACGGCCGATGTGGACGGTGACGGCCGTGACGAGCTGGTCATGGTGCCAAAAGTGGCCGGCCCGGCCATGGTGATGCGGTTCGACGGTACGAACTGGACGGCGCTGCCGCGGCCTGCGGACCCGATTCCGACCGACGCGTTCGTCACTGCCGGCCGCTTCTCGGCCACCGACCCGAACGACCGGCGCGACGACATCGTCTGGATCCCCCCGCAGGTCGGCAGCCACCCCGTGGTGGCCCGGTTCCGGCCCGACACCCAGCAGTGGACGGCCAGCCCGTCGAGCGCCGGCTGGTCGGCGCCCCGGGTGATCCGGTGCGTGGCGGCCGGGGACTTCGACGGCGACGGCCGGGCCGAGCTCGCGGTGACCCCGTACGACGGCAGCGGCCTGGTCTGGATCCTCGGCGCGGGTACTGGGGCGTCGGCCGGCGCCGGTGGGGCCGGCCTGGTCCGCCGGATGGACCTGACCTCGGTCGAGACCGGCCACGACCACCGGACCGCGCAGGACAAGACCATGGGCGCCGCGTTCCGGTTCTCGCCGACCGACGCGGTGCCGGGCATCATGGTGGCCGGCGACTTCGACGGCGACGGTCGCGACGAGGCCGCCGCGGCGATCGCCCCCGACACGGACAACATCTCGCGCGGCAACGACTGGTGGTCGCTGGACCTGCGGGCCGGCACCCGCCAGTGGGCGCCGCTCGGCCCAGTCGACCCCGCCTGGCCGCTGCGCACCGTCGCCGACCTTGACGAGGGTGCCATGATGCTGTTCGGCGCGACCGTCGGCGACTTCGACGGCGACGGCCGGGACGAGATCGCCGTGATCCCGTCCGTCGGAGCCCCGAACACGGGCACGACCGTGCCCGTCATGGACTTCCGGCCCGGGCCGTCGGCCGCGGACCCGGCCATCCGCGGCTCGTGGGGGTTCCTGCCCGGCGTGGATCTCACCAACCAGCTGACCCCGGTGCTGGCCATCGTCGCCGGCGACTTCGACGGCGACGGCAGCGACGAGCTTGCCCTGCTCGGCAACGGCCAGATCTGGCTGCGCAAGTACGACCTGCAGGCCGGGGGCTGGGTCGAGTTCACCGGCGGGCTGACCGGCGCGACCGAGCCGAGCGGCTTCGCGTTCGGCGTCGCGGGCAACCTCGTCGGCGGAGTGGGCGCGGCGCGGCAACCCCGGCGAGGAGCCCGCGGACGGGGGGCACCGGACCAGCTCGTGCTTCAGCCGGGCACCATGACGACGCGGCTGTACGCCATCCAGTTCCCCCAGAAGGACGAGCAGATGGTGGTCGACGGCGTCGCCACCACCGACAAGGCGCTGGCCCGCCTGTTCGTGCGGACCTCGACCGGGCCGGCTCGGTGCCATCCGCCCGTGCCGCTGACCCCGCTCTACCAGTCCCCGTCGGGCTGGCTGCTCGACGACCAGCTCCGGCCCGCGGCCCGCCGCTCCGTGAGCACCCAGGCCCTGGCCGACAACGCCGGCCGGTCGGCGACGGTGCAGCGGTATGTGTGGGAGGCGCTGTACGACCTGCCGGTGTGCATCGCGCTGGCGTTGCAGGACGCGCAGGCGTACGAGGCCGCGCTGGACTGGTTCCGGCTGGTGTACGACTACACGGTCGCCGATGCCCTCCGCAAGTCCTTCGCCGGTCTCGTCGCCGACGCGCACGGCCTGCCGGACCAGGCCGAGGCGGACCCGCTCGACTACGCCCGCCGGCTGGTCGACTGGGTCCGCGACCCGTTGGACCCGCACGCGATCGCCGCCGTGCGCCCGCACACGTACACGCGCGGCACGTTGCAGCTGCTTGTCGGTTGCCTGCTCGACTACGCCGACGCCGAGTTCACCCGCGACACCGGGGAGTCGTTGGCCCGGGCCCGCATCCTCTACGAGACCGCACGGGAGCTGTTGCGCCTGCCCGTGGTCAACCAGCACTACGGCGGCTGCGCCGACGTGGCCGTACGGGTGCCGACGACGGCCACCCACTCGCTGCTGCTGGCCACCGCCCACGGCCTGGAACGGCGGCTGGCCGGGGTCGCCGACGCCGACCACCGCGAGGCCGCCGTCCGGGAGATCGCCGCGGTCCTCGACGCCGGCGGCGACGACCCGCACGCGCTGGCCGTGCGGGCCGAGCGGGCCGCGCTCGGCGCGCTGGCCACCATCGCGCCCGCCGACCGGGTCGGCGAGGCGCTGGACCGGCTGCCGGGACTGCGCCGGGAGCGGCACCTCGCGCTCGGAGACGAGGCGCCACTGGCCGCCGCGTTGGCCCACGTCGGCATGTGGACCAACGGCACGCCGCTGTGGTTCGCCCGGCCCACGGCGACGGATACGTTCTGCGTGAGCCCCAACCCGATGTGCAAGGCGCTGCGGTTGCACGCCGAGCTCAACCTCTTCAAGATCCACACGTGTCGGAACATCGCCGGCATGCGCCGCCAGCTCGAGGCGTACGCCGCACCGACGGACCAGAGCAGCGGGCTGCCGATGATCGGGGCGGACGGCGAGCTGGTCCTGCCCGGTACCGCATCGCCGCCGCCCACCCCGTATCGCTACTCGGCCCTGGCCGAACAGGCCAAGCGCCTGGCCGTCCAGGCGCAGGAGCTCGAGGGCATGCTGCTGTCCACTCTGGAGAAACGCGACGCCGAGGCGCTCAACCTGCTCCGCGCGCGCCAGGACGTGCGGGTGGCCCGGGCCGAGGTGCGGTTGCAGGAGCTGCGCGTGCACGAGGCCGAGGACCGGGTGACGCTGGCCCAGCTGCAGGAGCGGCGGGCCGCGTTCGAGCAGCAGCACTACCAGGAGCTGGTCGACGGCGGCCTGAACGAGTTCGAGCGCGAGGCGCTGGACTGGCTGCAGTGGGCCTCGGGCTTCCAGATCGCCGCGTCCATCGCCAGCCTCGCCGGCGCCGGCCTTCACGCCGTGGCCGTGTACTACGGGAAGGACCCGGCCGAGAAGCTGTCGTCGGCCGCAGCGGCCGCGGCCGCCACCGCGAGCGCCCTGGGCGGGTTGGCCGCCAACGCCAGCACGATGTCGCAGTGGAACTCGCTGCGGGCCGGGTACGCCCGCAGCCTGGAGGACTGGCGCTTTCGCGGCGCGCTGGCCGGCCGCGACCGGCAGATCGCCGCCCAGCAGGTCACGATCGAGAAGGACGGCGTGCGTGTGTCCGAGCAGGAGCGCGAGATCAGCGAGCTTCGGGTCGACTTCGCCGAGCAGATCCTCGAGTTCCAGCAGACGAAGTTCACCAGCGTCGAGCTATTCGACTGGATGGCCGGCGTGCTCGAGCGCTGCTACCGGTGGTTCCTGCAGCAGGCGACGGCCACCGCGCAGCTCGCCGCCCAGCAGCTGGCCTTCGAGCGCCAGGAGGGCCAGCCGCCGGCGATCCGGGCCGACTACTGGCAGCCGCCCGCGACCGGGCTGGCCGCCCTCGACGGCGCGGACTCGGGGCCGGACCGCCGCGGCATCACCGGCGCCGAGCGGCTGCTGCGCGACATCGCCGCGCTGGACCAGTACGCGTTCGAGACCAACCGGCGCAAGCTCCAGCTCAGCAGGACGTTCTCCCTTGCCGAGCTGGACCCGCTGGGCTTCCAGCGGCTGCGCACCGACGGCGTGATGACGTTCCTCACGCCGCTGCGGCTCTACGACCGCGACTTCCCCGGCCACTACCTGCGCATGATCCGTCGCGTCGCCGTCTCGGTTGTCGCGTTCGCCCCGCCGAACGAGGGGATTCGCGCCACGCTCACCGCGGGCGGGCTGTCCCGGGTGGTGGTCGGACCGGACGTGTTCAAGCCCGTCATCGTGCACCGCCCGCCCGAGTCGGTCGCGCTGACCTCCGCCCTGGGCGACACGGGCGTGTTCCGGTTCGAGCCCGCCTCGGGCCTACGGGACCCGTTCGAGGGGCTCGGGGTCGACACGACGTGGGAGCTCCGCCTGCCGCGCGCGGCCAACCCGTTCGACTTCGCGTCGCTGGCCGACGTGCTCGTCACCGTCGACTACACCGCGCTGGACAGCTTCGACTTGCGGGCCGAGGTCGTGCGCGACCTCGACCAGAGCACCGACGGCGAGCGCGGGTTCAGCCTGCGCTATGAGTTCGCCGACGCGTGGTGGGACCTGCACAACCCGGAGCAGACCGCCACCCCGCTGCGGGTGTCGTTCACTACCGGACGGGCCGACTTCCCGCCCAACCTCGACGAGCTCGCCATCGCCCAGGTCGCCGTGTCGCTCGTCACCGCCACCCCGCCGCCGGCCGAACTGTCCACGGTGGAGCTGCGCTTGCTCGAGGGGGGCTCGACCGCCAGCGTCGGCGGTACGGGCGCGATCGTGGACGGCGTGGTCAGCACGCGGCGCGGCAACGGCGGGCCGCTGCTGCCGATCACCGGCCGGCGGCCGGTGGGCCGGTGGGAGCTGGCCCTGCCCGACGGCGAGGAGGTCCGCGATTGGCTTGCCGGCGGCGGCCTCACCGACCTGCTCGTGGTCGTCGGCTACCGCGGCCGCACCCCTGCATGGCCCACCTGACCCCGAGGGCGTCGCGTGTCCCAAGATCGCGACAACTTCCCGGAATGTCGTCTCCGTCCGTCCGTGAGGCGACAACTTCCGGGAAGTTGTCGCGATCATCTCGTCCCGATGGGAGCGACGCCGGTCGGCGCCCGACGGGGAGGGGGTCGGCGCCCGACGGGGAGGGGGTCGGCGCCCGACGGGGAGGGACACCGGTCGCGGTCTGGATCGGCCGGCCCGCGGCCCGTCGCCGTGAACGAGCACTGGACCGCGCAGGTCGTGGGCGGCGCGGGCGATGGTGGTCAGAAGTCGCAGGGGTACCAGAACCGGTTGCCGATCACACCGATGACGCCGACGTACGGCCGCTCGATGACGCCGAGGTACGGGCCGCCGCCCTTGATCTCGGTCATCGTGTTCTTGCGCTGGTTCACGCCGAGATAACCCGCGGCGCCGATCTGTGCGCTCTCCACGTTGTGCGCGTTGGGTCGGGGCATCGGGTTGAGCACCAACATCGCCATGAGCATGTTCTCCCAGGTCTGCTCGTAATGCTGACGGAAGCGCGCCAGAGGATCCTGGGTGGTCTGGCCCGGCTTGAACCGCACGCCGTTGTTCGTCATGATGATCAGGATGTACGGGTAGGAGATCGTGTTGCTGATGCGGCCGAACTCGCCGCGTACGACCGTGTGCAGCGGCGGCATCGGCGGGGCCAGCTCCATCTCCACGTCGCCCTCGATCGTGGCGGCGGGGAACTCGAACCTCCGACCCAGTTCGGCCGGCGGGTCCCCGACCTTCTCCCGCGGTCCCGGCTTGTCGCCGACGGTCTCCTTGGACGGGTTGGCCGCTGGCGCCGCGCGCGGGCCCCCGCTGTCCCGGGGCGCGGGCGCGTCCCGCCGTTCCCGCTGGCGCTGCCGGCGTGCCTCCAGCTCGGCCGCGAGCTTCTCCATGTCCGCCTTGATCTTGTTGCCGGTGTGGTTGGCGCAGACGTACAGGAACGCCATCGCGCCGATGAACAGAGCCGCGCCGAGCGCCCCGACGCCAACCGCTGGCAACACTCCCGGGGGCGCCGCGGGTACCGGGGCGGCCGCGGGCACGGTCCACCCGATCGGAAAACGACTCAGCGCGGTCGCGCCGGCCCAGCGCGCGAACGTCGCCACGGACGTAGTGGCGACCGTGGTCACGACCGGCGCCCCCATCATGAACACCTCCACCGTCTCCGAGACCGTGGCCGGGTCGATCCCGTTCGTGCCGCCGGGATCGGTCAGCCGGATCGGGTTGCCGCGCACGAACCCGTACAGGTTGGGCCCGTCCACCACCCCGGCCGGGTCGGGGGAAAGCCAGCGACCGAGCGAGGGGGAGTGGTACCGGGCCCCGTGGTAGGTGTTGCCGCTCTCCTCGTCGCGCTCCCGGCCCATGTACCGGTAGCGCTTGCGGGCGAAGCTGCCGAAGCTCGTCTCGCCGTGCGGGAAGTACTCCTCCCGATTGAGCCAGGCGCCGGCGTCGTCGGCGACGAGCGTGCAGCTGCCGATCTGGTCATCGAGGTGGTAGCGCACCGCGGGGCCGACCTCGTCGGGATGGGCGGCGCCGGTGCGGATCGTCGCCAACCGGCGCGGGCCGTCCAGCACGTGCAGGACCACCTGGTCCCCGCCGCCGGCCTTGGCCCAGCGCAGGTGCTCCACCTGCCGGTCGATGTAGACGGTGCTCTCGTCGGTGCTCGGCGCGTTGCTGTGGCGGACCCACTTCTTGACCCGCGTGCCGTCGCCGGCGTACAGATATCTGGCCACAGTGGACGGTTGTGGGCCGGCCTGCACGCGGAAGCCGACCAGGCGGCCGCCGTGGTCCCAGGTGAATGTCCGCTCGCCGTTGTCTGCGATCAGGTTCCCGGCGTCGTCGTAGCGCAGCTCGCGCGTCTGGGACCCGGCCATGACGCTGGTGAGCCGGTTGTCCGGCGCGCTCGGCCACTGGGCCGGTGGTAGGCCGCCGAGCCCGTGCCGGCGGTGCCAGGTGCCGGAGGACGCCTGGTAGCCCAGGTCCAGTAGGTTGTCGACTGGGTCGTAGGCGTACGTCTCGGTGTAGCCCTCGGTGTCGTTGGGTGCGCTGGCCTGGTTGTGGGTGGGCGTCCCCGGCGCGTACGGCTCGTCGCGTCCGCACCGGGCCACGTCGGCGAACGGGCGCGGTGGGCCGATGTTCGCGCACGCCCGTCCGGTGGCCGAGGTCAGACGGTACCGCGGGTCGTAGGTGAACCGGCGCACGAGCCAGTCGGGGCCGTCGGGTGTGCCGGCCACCCCGCAGCCGGTGGTGCGCTCGGTGATGGTGAGCACGTTGCCGGTCAGGTCGTGGGTGTACGTCAGGTCCTCCAGCGCCGGACCGCGTCCGGTCCACGTGTCGCCCGACGCGCTGTACGCCTCCGTTCGCACGCGGGTCAGTCGCGACGTGCGGCGGTCGTACGCGTACCGGGTCATCAGGCCGTTGCCGTACACGGCCAGCAGACGCCGCCCGCGGGCGTCGTGGGCGAGCCGGCGCAGGTACGGCACGCCGTCCACGGCCACCGAGACCAGCGCGCCGGACCGGCCGTACGTCGGCACGATCTGCGACTGGCGGTCGGCCACGTCGGTGTCGATGCGCACGACGCGGCCGAGCGCGTCGTAGCGGGTGCGGGTCAGGTACTGGGTGGGGTCGAGGTCGCCGGTCGCGTTCGGGGCGGCCCAGTCGGCCGTCCACCCGCCGGTCGCCTCGGCGGCGGCGATCGCGGCGTCGCCGATCACGCGGCGCCCCTGCACGGTCACGTTCCCGGCGAAGTCGTAACCCTCCACTGTGATCAGACCGGCTTCGTCGTAGTGCCGGCTCACTCGGCCGAGAAGGTTCGTCGCGCGGGCGGCGGCGCGCTGGGCGGCCGGCTGGGCCGGGTCGCCGCCGTCGCCGTACACCCGTCGTTCCCGCATGGTCAGGGGGTCACCGGGGCGGTCGCGGGCCAACGTGTCGCTCTCTCGGTTGGCCACGTCGAACGTGCGCAGGATCGCGGTGCCCCGGCCGTCGGCCGAGTACACGGTGTTGCCGGCGGCGTCCGGGACGTACCAGCGCTCCCCGGCGTCGACGCTCGTCGAGCGCAGCTCGCGGCCGGCGAGGTCGTACGCGTGGCGGGACGCGATGCGGCCCATCGCGTCGACCATCGTCAGCGGGTTGCCCGAGATGTCGTAGGTCGACCGGGTGGCGTGCCAGTCCGTGGCCGGGTCGGGGCCGTTGCGGACGATCTGGCCCACGGTGCGTCCCAGCGCGTCGCGCACGTCCGTGGCCGGCGTGAAATGGTGCGCGGCGCTCGCCCGTGCGGCCAACGGGCCGTCCGGCCCGGACGACAGCGACGCGAGGTCGTTGACGTCGTAGGCGGTGCTCACCCACGCCGACGGGGCCGCCGCGTCCGGATCGGTCAGGTCGGCGAGCCAGCCGTGGACGCTGCGGATCTGCGCGCCGTCCGGCCGGACTGTGCGCACGGGCCGCCCCAGCGCGTCGTAGTACGTGGTCGTGTGCTCGCCCCGGCGGGCGGAGTCCCGCGGTCGCGGGTCCCACCCGCGGTCGAAGAACGGCTCGTACTCCACGACCACGCGGCCCTTGTTGTCGTAGCCGCGCCAGCCGCTGACCACCACGCGGTCCCCGACCCGGGTGCCGGCGGCCGGGCCGCCGACCTGTCCCGCGACGGGCCGTGGCACCCCGGCGGCGTCGGGCACGAGCAGCCCGCAGTCGTCACCCGCGGTGCCGAGGGCCAGGTCGTCGGCGCCCACCCGTCGCTGCACCAGCCGGCCGAACCCGTCGGAGTACTCGCGGAGCTCCATGACCTCGTCGGAGAAGTTCTCCGCGGCGTGGTGGACCCGCCGGGTCGTGTGCGACGACACCGGCGCGGCGTCGCGGACGAACGCCAGCAGGTCGTACGCGTAGGCCGCATCGGGCTGTGCTTCGGTGCCGCCCTCCCCTTCGCGCCCGGTGATGAACGTCGCGGTCAGCCGGCCCATCGCGTCGTAGCGCAGGTTCGTCGCGTGCCCGTGGGCGTCGACGACCCGGCTGACCCCTCCGGTGCGGTAGTCGTACTCGGCGCTCGCCTCGAGGCCGAGGGGATCGCGCACCCGGGCCGGGAGCAGCCGGTAAGGGTCGGGTGTGATGTCGGTGCGGTGGCCGAGCGCGTCCTGCACGGCGACGACGAGGCCCAGCTCGGGCAGCGCCGAGACGGGCGCCCCCAGCCCGGCGTTGGCCTGGAAGTCGTGGCACACGCGGGCCGTGTCCGCGTACCAGCCGGCCGGCTCGCGATGGTAGCCCAGGGCGGTCCCGAAGCCGGCCGGCGCCCCGGCCGGGGGAGACTCGGAACCCTCCAGATAGGACGGTCGGTGGGCGCCGTACGCCCGGTCCAGCACGTCGCCGGTGAAGACCAGGGTCTCGGTGCGCGTGGTGGCGCCGTACCGGCCGGCCTGCCCCGCGGGTAAACCGGTGAACGCCGGCCCGTCGTAGTGGTGCACCCGATGGCCGGCGAGCACCACGCCACGGGAGTCGGCGAACGCCGACCGCACCGCCTCGGCGACGGCGGCCTGGTCGGCGAGGACCGCCCGCACGTCGGCCGGGTCGGACTCGGTCACCCCGGGCGGGTCGGCGAGCTCGTAGACGCGCTTGTGGGCCACGCGGTCGTGGATGTACACCCCGGCGTCGGGTGTCGCGTACTCCACCCGGGTGTGGCTGGCCAGCACCGTCGTGGAGTCCGGGGTGAACTGGCCCACGACGGCGGCGGTGACCGGCCGACGGCGGGCCGATCGCCGCGGCAGGGCGACCGAGGTCTGCCGGCGCGGATGGCCGTACGCGTCGTGGTCGTCGGCGAAGCTGAACGAGGTCAACGGATCGTCGCCCCGCTCCCACCGCGTGGTGCGCGAGGCGGCGAGGTACGGGAAGAACACCCGCGGGCGGCCGGGCTCGCCGGCCGACGGCACCTCGCGCAGCCCGTACGCGTGCTCGGTCACCGTGTAGGGCCGTTCCCGGCGCGTCGAGGCGTCGAGGGCGTACGTCTCGACGCGCAGCACGCTGCCCCGCAGCGCCCGTAACGCATCGCGGCGGGCGCGCCGGTCGACCCGCCCGGCGCCGTCGCGCAGCCCGGCCAGGAACTCGTTGACCCGTCCGGCGTGGTCGAGCAGGACCGGGTCGCCGGCCCAGTACTCGCCGCCGAGGTCCAGCTCGGCGAAGTCGCCGTCGGCCGGGCCGACACCTCCGGGGTGGAACCACGTCATGGTCAGCACGGGCGGGGAGAACATCTCCGGATCCACCGCCGCGTCCCCCGGCGTCGCGTGGTACGCCGCGAACGTCTCGGTGTCGAGCTGGTCGACCCGGGCGAAGCCGCGGAACTCGCGCTCGACGCCGTCCCAGTACCCGTGGTGGTAGCGGTACTCGGTGACCAGCCGGCCGCCGGAGATCGCGTCCCGGCTGACCGTCCGCGCCACGACTGGCACGACGACCGGCAGCGGGGTCCGCCAACGGGTGCTGGCCCGGGCGGCGTCGGCCAGCGCGAACCGGGTCGACGGCGCGTACTCCACGTCGGTCGTGGCGCCGAGGTTGTTGTCGATGCGCGTGAGCAGGCGCGGCTTGACCGGGCCGGCGAGGTCCAGGAAGTACATCGAGGGACGGCTCGGTGGCCGCCCCCGGGGGCTGAAGAGCACGCCGCCCGTGCCCGTGCCCAGCAGGTCCACCACCCGCAGGTCGGCCGCCGGGCCGGGGGCGGGCGTGCCGTCGACCCGCACCGGCGATGCGAACCCGTTGCCGCTGCGGTTGAACCAGACCAGCGTGGCGTCCGCGCCGACGTAGACCACGTCCGCGCAGCCGTCGCCGTCGACGTCGCCGAGCAACAGGCGCCCGGGATCGTACCCGGGCGGCAGCCGAGGACTGTCCCTCATGGACACCTGCCGCCCCCAGCGGCCACGCCCCAGGTTGGGCCAGTAGACGGTCCCACCGTCATGCACGAGCACGATGTCGGCCAGGCCGTCGCCGGTCATGTCGGCCAGCCGGAGCCGGGGGTCGGCGAGGTCGAGGCGGGGCAGGCCGTCGGACCCGGCGCGGGCCAGGTGCGGCCCGCTCCAGGCGCCGTCGGCCTCGTGCAGCCAGCATTCCAGCCGGGTCCCGGAGCGCAGCAGGTCGGTCACGCCGTCGCCGTCGAGGTCGACCAGGCGGACCTGCGGGTCGGCGACGCTCACGCCGGGCGCGGCCGCATACGGCCGGAACCGGCCCCACCGGCCGCCGAACCGCAACGGGAAATGCCCCACCGCCGCGCCGCTGCCGTCCCCGACGCGCGGGCTGGTTCCCGGCCGGCCGGGCCCCCAGACCCCGGCGGTCACCAGCAGGTCCGGGCTGCCGTCGCCGTCGGCGTCGAGCAGCCGTACGCCCGGATCGGCCAGGGACACCCCGGCCGGACCGGCCGGCATCGGCCGCGGCCGGTCGAAGACGCCACCGCCGAGGTTGGGCCAGAACCGGGCCCGGCCGTCGAGCTCCAGGAGGTCGGGCAGCGCGTTTCCGGTCACGTCGACCAGCTCCCGACCCGGGCCCGGTCCGGGCGGCGGCTCCGCCCCGCCGACCGGCCGGAACGAGCGGTTGCCCACCTCGAGCGTCGTGTAGCCCAGATCCAGCGGCGGCAGGAGCCGGTGTTCGGTGCCCGCGTCGTCGAAGCCGACGACCTCGACGCGCCGCAGCAGCGACAGTCCGTTGTACGGGTCGGCGTCGTAACCCAGCTCGTAGCGGCGCACCAACCGGTCGGCCCCGGCATGGGTGACCGTCGTGATGGCCCGGCACCGCCGCGTGGTCCGGATCTCGAAGCCGGCCCGGTGGTCAGAGAACTCGTCGCCCCGGCCCGCATAGTCGAACGTGACGCTGACCAGGAACGCGCCGCCGGTGTGGTCGGCGTACCGGATCCGGCGCAGCAGCGGCTGCCGCCACCGGTGCTCGGCCGTGCTGCCCTCGTCGGCGTCGTACTCGTACACGATCCGGTTGCCGAACGGGTCGCGCGTCTCGGTGAGCTTCCACGCGAACACCCGCTCGGGATGGTCGGGATCGACGAGCGTCGCCGGGTCGGTCCAGCCGACGCCCCCGGCCGGCAGGCTGCCGTAGCGGTGGACGAGACCCTCCGGGGCGGCCACGGTCCAGTGGTTCACGCGGGCGGCCGGGTTCCGGTGGTGGGTGATCTCGAGGAACGGGCCCTCGGTGCGCGGGCGGTACCGGGTGGTGGTCGGGTCGGGCGAGCCGACCGGCACCAGGTCCTCGACGCCCGCCAGGATGAACGTGTCCCGCGCGTCGTCGTACCGGGGAAGCCCGCCCGACGTGCGCCGGGCGATGCCCGGCACCGTCAGCGTCCAACCCAGCCCGAAGGGTCCGTTTCCGGCCGCCGAGCTGTACACCAGGTCCAGGCTGGGTCGCAGCCCGCGCCGGCGGTCGGGCACCGCGATCGGCACCGTGCAGCGACCCGTGCCCATCTGTACGTCCGGGACGAACGTCTCGCCGATCCCGCCCACCGCCCCACCGCCCTCGGGTAGCGAGATGATCTGCGTGGGCGGCTGCGCATCGCTCATGGTGTAACCACCGGGCTGCTGGCCTTCAGTCGACCACCGGCGACGCCGTCACGCTGTCAGGACACCGACTGCGTCCGACGATCCCGGCCGGTCCGGGCGGCTAACTCGACCCGTCGATTGACCAAGAGGCGGCCAGGACGGAGCGGGACGGACTTGACAAAACTGATTCCACAGAATCGCCGACTATCTCGCCGGCCCCACGCTGCGCCGGGAGATCCACGAAGGACTGCAGGTCGTCGAACAGTGGAACTCGGCGAACGTGGCCATCCACTACGGCCGCGAGGCGCGGCTGTGCCGAACATCACCGGACAAGCTCAATGGGAGCGACAGCAGGGCATGACGCTTCAGCCTAGTACGGCAGCTTGAGTTCGTTATAGATCGCTGATCTTCGCTGCTCTGCCCGGCGTGATCGCGGACTGGTCGAGGTGGCGTGTCGCGAACCGAGTGGATGCGGCCACCTCACGATGATCATCCGTTGTGTCGACATCTGAAGATCGTGTGGTGGCCGCTTGCGGCAGTGTAGACGACGTTTCTCGCTGGTGGCAGGCGATGCAAGGGCTGTGGCTGGACTGGTTCGCCGGCTGTTTCGGCCGGGTCGAGGTGACCGCACGGCATGGTCCTATGTGGAGGGTCTGCTGTCGCTGGTCGGGCGGAAGAACTGCTGGTGGCTGGCCCAGCAGGCCGGGCACCGGGATCCGGGGCGGATGCAGCGGCTGCTGTGCGCGGCGCGGTGGGACGCCGACGTGCTGCGCGACGCGGTGCTGCGCTGCGTGATAGCCGTGCTTGGCGCCGGCGATGGGCTGCTGATCGTGGACGAGACGGGATTCGCCAAGAAGGGCACCGCCTCGGTGGGCACGGCACGCCAGTACTCCGGCACCCTGGGCAAGGTCGACAACTGTCAGGTCGCGGTGTTCCTGGCGTACGCCACCAACCGAGCCAGGCTGCTCATCGATCGGGTCCTGTACCTGCCCCGGGCCTGGACCGACGACCCGACCCGCTGCGCGGACGCGGGCGTGCCCGCCGGTACCGGGTTCGCCACCAAGGCGCAGTTGGCCCTGGTGATGATCCGCCGGGCCCTGGCCGCCGGTCTGCGCCCGGGTTGGTTGGCCGCCGACGAGGCGTACGGCCGAGACAGCCGCTTCCGTACCGCGCTGCGCGGCCTGCGCCTGCCCTACGTGGTTGCGGTGGCCCGCGACCAACACGTGCGCAGCGGTGGCCAGCGCTACCGCGTGGACGTGCTGACCGCGCTGCTGCCCACCAACGCGTGGCAGACCTACTCGTGCGGTCTGGGCTCGAAAGGGCCCCGGCTGTACCGGTGGGCCTGGGTCCACATCGACGGCCCCGCCGGCAACCACAGCCTGCTGGTACGCCGCGGCAGCGACAACACTCTGGCCTACTACCTGACCTGGCACCCGGTCGGCGTGTCGCTACCCACCCTGGTCGCCGTCGCCGGACGCCGCTGGTGCATCGAAGAAGGCTTCCAGATCAGCAAAGACGCCTTCGGTCTCGACCAGTACCAGACCCGCTCCTGGCACGGCTGGCACCGGCACACCACCCTGGCCATGGTCGCGCTCACCATCACCGTCCTGGCCGCCCACCACGATCAGACACCACCGGCCACCGAACACGACATCGCCGCCTGCACCCTGATCCCGGTCACCGTCAACGAGGCCCAACGCCTGATCGCCGCGCTGATCCTCAGCACCCGCAACATCGGCCGGGCCCTCGCCGACCACATCCTGACCTGGTCGAACTGGCGACGACGACACCAAGCCACCGCCCGCACAGCCCACTACCAACGCCGACTCGCCATCCAGAACCGTTGATGTATAACGAACTCAAGCTGCCGTACTAGCGAGAAAGACCGGGCGGCAGAAGGTCTCGCTTGCCGCCATTGCAGGCATCACCGCCCGGCGCCGCCCGAGCCATCTTCGCCAAGCCGCCGCCTCACCGGCCCCATCTCCGGCGCCGCCCGGGCGCTCATGTCGTGGACGCTAGATCAGCTGCACTGATCCACACCCACAACCGCTGCGTGCCCGGCCGATGGTCAGGCCCGCAGCCTACGTAGTCCCCAACGGGGCTGCGATCCGACATTATCCAGGTCTGGCGTGAGCGGGCCACCACGCAGCCGCAGTAGATCGGTCTCGGCAAATGCCCTCGACAGTTGTGACGACGTCGGGCCGTCGAGAAGAGCCGGCCTGGCCGCCGGCTGACATTACGCCCCGCCACGAAGATCACAATGCACGCCCATCGACATATCCGTGTGCGGCTCGCACGGCTCGGCATGACGCTGAGTAGTGCGCAGATCGCGGCATGTCCGGATGCCGCCCTCCACGACGCTGATCAAAGCAGGCCGTGAGCGTGTGATGTGCCCTCAGGAGTCGACAAGGGTTGCAGTTTGCGCGCTCGGGCGTTGAAGGTAGAGCTTCGGCCCGAGCCGCCCATTGATGAGATCAGTCAATAGACTTGCAAGCGTCCTTGTGGCCTCGTTCAGGTGGTCGACAACAGCAAGTATGTCGGTCGCATCCGTTGGCATCGTAGCGAAGTCTCGCATTCTCAATCTCAGCACTTGCGGCAGCGGACCAGTTTCGCCCTGGTCCATCCACATGGCGTGAAAGAGCCCGTGTCGTTCGCGCAGTGCGGTTTCTGCAGCGTCGATCGCTGACGTAAATAGCTTGCGCTGATCGTCGGTCATGACTGCTAGCGACGCACGTGCGGCCCGCAGCGGCTCGCCTGGCTTGCCCAAGACCTCCAGGCCGTTACGGTCCAAACAGACTCCGGCGACCATCGAAAGAGCGCCCTCTAGGTTGGCCGCCGCAACGACAGCACGGCCGAGGTTCGCCAGCAGCTCCTCCGTGAGAGCAGTCTGCATCGGTTCCTCCGTCGGTTGATGTCGTGAAGGCAGTTTTTCGGACGTGTCATGAACGGTCAAGTGCATTTGGCCTTTGCCCAAATGCTCATCAAGGGTGCCAATCGGGGACTTCCCCCGAGCTTGGGGCGCCCGTACTCCGCGCAGATAGGCTACTCATCGGGCCGATCCGGTTGCCAGCGGTACGCGCGAGTTGTGGCACATGTGCGCGCCCTGCAGGCGTTACGACGGTAAGATCGGCCGATGGCGAACACTAGCCTCATGCGGCGCGAAGTCGAAGACCACGTACGGAGTGTCCTGACCGAGCGCTATCGCCAGGCGTTCGGAGCTACGAGGTTAAGGCTTCGTCCTGGCGGATCGCACGAGTTCGACGCCGTTTCTGTCGATGGCTCCGTTGTCGTTAGCATCAAATCCGCCTCTGGCTTGACGGCGGGCGGCAAGAATCCGTCGGGGAAGATCAAGGATTGCATTGCTGAGCTGTACTTTCTGTCCTTGGTCGATGTTCCTACACGGATTTTGGTTTTGACAACGCCCGAGTTCCACCAGCTCTTCGTCAAGCAGATGGCAGGCGCCGTAGCCGATGGGCTGACCATCGAGTGTTGCCCGCTTCCTGTTGACCTTCAAAAGAAGGTCAATGAGGTTGTCAAGCTGGCAAGTGCGGAGGTCTCACCCGGACGGAGGGCGGAGGTAGTGGCTGTCGAGGTCGAATCAGAGATCACTTAACTTTGTCTCGGGACGCGTAGGAGGGGCGCCCGCGCTCTCCACGTGCCGGGCAACCCGTCGCTCGGTTGAGCCTCAGCTGGGGTCCGGCGCGCGAGATGCGGCTGCGCCGCGTAGCCGCGCGTGAGTCGCGGCAGATGTGTGCACGACCGATGAGATCGGCGCTACGGTCCGGTCGTACCGAACGACCCCAGCGCGAAGGGCACTGCGACCATGAAGCTGACGACCGTCACGAACGTCTCCCTGGACGGAGTGACGCAGGGGCATCGACGGATTGATGTAGGGACCCGACGCGGAGCCGGCGCGCCGGACGAGGAGGGCAGCGGCGGGTTCGAGCGCTTCGGGTGGGCCCCGCCGCTGCTCGACGACGAGGCCTCGACGTTCATCAGCCAGGCCTTCCAGCGCGCCGACGCCTTCCTGTTCGGCCGGCGGACCTACGAGATCTTCGCCGGCTCCTGGGGAGCGGGCATGGATCCGGGAAACCCCGTGGGAGAGGCGTTGAACACGCGGCCCAAGTATGTCGCCTCGACCTCGCTCACCGACCCGCAATGGGCGAACACGACCGTGCTGTCCGGGGACGTCGCCGCCGCCGTCGGCGAGCTGCGAGCCGAGCCGGGCGGTGAGCTGCAAGTGTGGGGCAGCGGCACCCTGATCCGCTGGCTGCTCCGCCACCGGCTGGTCGACGAGATCGTGCTGCTCACCTATCCCGTGGTCGTCGGCCAGGGCACGCGGCTCTTCCCCGCCACCGGCCCGGACATAGGACTGGAGCTGGTCGACCTGCAGTCCACCCCGCAGGGGCTAACGATCCAGACCTACCGCACCACGGGTCGCCCGCAGTACGAGACGGCCACCGGGCGGGAACCCTGAAGGCGGTGTGCACGCTCATCGGCTTCTTACGTACTGGCGGTACGAGCGGATCGCGGCAGATCCGTGCACCCAATCAATTGTTGTTGCTCGGGCTTCTGATCCCGCGTCGAGCGAAGGCGGCGGCCTGGTCGAAGATGGTCACGGCGAATTCGGGTCGGGCTGCCGCGCCCGGCGACGGCCCGATCTGCAGTCATAGCCGGTCAGCCCGGTATGACGTTCCACGATCTGCCTGAGCTCGTAAATCCACGAACAATCGGCTCCGCGACGGCCGGCTAGGCCTGCGGCGAGATTGACCGCCGGCGCGGTCGAAGGCGGCGGGCGAAGTGTCGACGTGCTTGCCCGTACCGATGTCGATATCCGATGTCCCGCCATTGTGGCCCGTGCGATGATCGTGCCTGGGTCGCTGGCTCAACTGGTAGAGCATCCGGCTGAGTAGCGCGTCCGCTCCCCGCCTGGGCGGTTATGGGGGCGCTTCCTTCTCCTTGCTGGACGGGAAGGTTCGGGGTTCGAGTCCCCGGCGGCCCACCGGATGATCTTGCGAAACTGATTGCAGCTATCAGCCGATCTGAACACGTACAGTTACGATCGAGCTTCTGTCGCGCCCGATTTACGCTGATGTGCCGAGCGCACGACTACGGATCGTCATCGCCGAGATGGGGTTCGTATAACGCTGTCAACATCCGCGAAGCGGACGTTCCGTTGCCCGGTAGGGGAACGTGGCGGCCCGCGCCGGACTTCTTGAGCTACCTCGGCCTAGTGACTTTGGCGAGGTTCTCTCGGCCGCTGAGGATTTCCTCGACCGCTGCGAACTGCCCGGTGAGACGGATGGGCCCGCGTACGTGGCGGCCCGCGTCGCGACATCGAAGCCGTTGACTCGGGCAGCCCCCCGCAGGGCCTTATACAGCCGGTCCGGTACGCCCTCACGACGACTGGCGGGCAGCTGGCCGGCGCCGGGGCGAAGAGGGTCAACGCGGGCTGGTCGCTGGGCTAGGCAGAGCGGTGTCACCGAAGGCTGGGTATCCACCGGAGCCTGGGCCGGCCGCTGACCGACACGGCTACGGCCGCCACGGATAGGGCGAGGACGGTCCACCATATGGTGTTCGACGACAGCCCGTCGCGACCGGATGCTGGGAAGGTACTGACCCGACGGGCGACCGTCGGTAGGAGAGTGGGCGCCATCAGGATCAGCACGACGGTGGCGGAGGCCGCCGCGCCCGGCTCACCGGTACGCGTGCGGGCCACACATGCCACGGCGAATCCCAGTACGACATTGCCAGCGAGCGCGAGCCCGGTCGCCGCCCACGGCAGCGCCAGCCCGCGCTGCGCACCGGCGAGCATCAGCACCGCGCCGGCGGCGAGCGGGGCCAGCAACGCCAGGGCGCGGATCCCGGTACGCCGGACGGGTCCGGTCGGTGTCACGTCGACGACCAGGCTGGCCGGCTCGTCGAGGGCGAACGCGGCAGCGGCGGCCAGCAGCGTGAAGGCGATCGGGAACAGCGCGGTGGTGGCCGCCGGGAACGCGACGCCACAGCCGCCCACCACCACCGCCGCGCCGCTGACCCCGGTAACCGCCGGCCACGCACCCGCGCGCAGCATCGACCGGATCATCGTGCGTGGATGGCGTGGGTGAAGCCGCCGCCGACGGCGAGCACGAACATGATCGCGGCCACCACCAGGACGATCTGAAGGGTACGGACGATCCGGGCCCGCGGCCGGCTGTGCGCCCCGCGTAGCAGGGCCACCAGTACCGCGATCGCGCACAGCGCGAGCTGCCAGCCGATGAAGAACCACGGCGACCCGGGCCATGTCGTCATCTCGGTGCCGTTGTTGGTGAAGGTGAAGTGCGTGAACGGCGCGAACAGCCGCAGTGCCGTGGCGGCCGTCGAGTCCGGATGCGTCAGGGATGGGACCGTCGACAGGTTCCCCCAGCCGAAGAGGAACAGGAACGCCACGAACGCGGCGCCCGGGAAGCGGACCCAGCGGCCGAGCGCGACACCGAGCAGCGGGCCGCCGAGCGACGGGAGGACGATCTGCCCGACCAGGACGGCGACCTGCGCCGGCGGGCTGAACGCTCCGTACACCCGGGCGTCGAGCGGGTGGTAATGCAGGAACGCGAGCAGGGTCAGCACACCGCAGAGGAACGGCACGACCGCGACCGTGCAGAGCGCGGCGCTGCGCACCGGCAGCCCGGTCGGGGTGACGCCGACGACCGGCTCGCTGTGGCGCATCGACCGGGTCAGCCAGAACGTGGCCATCATGCCGAACCCGCCGAGGCAGATCGCCGGGTACCAGTTCACTTCGTCGATATCGGTGACCGACGTGCTCGGGTTGCCCCACGTCGTCCAAGCGGTAAACACCACGGCGAACAGAAAGACCGGGTTGACAACGAACCGGCGCAGCTCGCGGACGGCGAGCGCGGCGAACGTGGTCCGGCCGGCACTCGATTCCGGACGCGTGGGCGCGAGCGTCGCGTTCATGACGCCACCTCCTCGGTCGGCCTGCTGTCCGGCAGCCCACCGCGCAGTAGCAGGTACGCGTCTTCGAGGGACGGTTCGACATGCTCGACGCCGTCACGCGCGTGCGCGGCGACGTTGCGGTACCGTCCGGTGCCGGTCCGCCAGGAGACGGTCGCCGCCGGGTCGGGCCGGTCGGCGAGCCAGACCCGACCGGCGGCCTGGCGGACGAGTTCGGTGACCTGGCCGTCGTACCGGACCCGGCCACGATCCAGCACGATGACGCGCTCGCACAGGGCCGCGACGTCCTCGGTCTGGTGGGTGGACAGGACCACGATCGACGTGCGCGCGAGCTCCGCGAGCACGGCACGCAACGTGACGCGCTGTTCCGGGTCGACGCCGGTGGTCGGCTCGTCGAGGATCAGCATCGGCGGCGACCCGAGCAGCGCCTGCGCCAGCGCGACCCGTCGCCGCTGGCCGCTGGACATGGCCCGGATCCGTTTCGTCGCGGCGCTGGACAGCCCGACCTGGTCGAGTACCCTGCGCACTTCCGCGTGCCGGGCCGGCGGCTGGGTCCACTCCTTGAGCAGTGCGATGTAGTCGACAAACCCGAACGCGGTGAAGCCGCGCGGGAAACCGATCTCCTGCGGCAGGTAGCCCAGCCGGCGGCGGATCTCGGTACGATCGGCCGGTACCTCCGGGTCCCGGCCCAGCACGCGCACCTTTCCCTGGCTGGGCGGCAGCGCGGTGGCCAGCACGCGCAGCAGGGTGGTCTTGCCGGCGCCGTTCGGGCCAAGCAACCCGATCACGCCGGGCTCCAGGTCCAGGTCGACGTCGGCCAGCGCCCGGGTGGCCCCGAAGGTGCGCCCGACGCCACGCAAACTGATCGAAGCGGTCATCGCCGCTACCTCCAGGGTCGAAGTTGGTGCAGGTGGCGCCGGCGTACCAGAAAAGTTGCGAACGATGCCGCGGCCAGCACCAGGAAGGCCACCTGGGTCCGGGGCTGGAGCACCGCGGTCGGCGAAGCCGACCGTGCGGCCAGCCGCCAGACGGTCAGCAGCCAGACCGTGCTGACCGCCATGGCCGCGTTCAGTGGGCTGACCCACGTGGACGCGGCCAGCACCACCGCGACGAAGCCGACCGCCGGCAGCAGCCACGCGAACGGCGCCTCGCCCGGCACGAACAGCCCGAGCAGCAGCACGGCTGGCAGCGCGACCGCGAGCACCGCGATCGTGCGCAGCAGGATCAGCCGTAGGGCCGGGTAGGGCGTGACCATTTCCGGTTCGAGGGCGGGATCCCACCGCCGGTCGTAGCTGAACGCGACCACCAGGCACGGCGCGACCGGCGCCACGGCCAGGAATAACCACAGCCCGCGGGCGTGTCCGATCATCGCCGCGACGGCGGCGAAGGCGAGAACCGCGGCCACGCCGACCAGCCACACGCCGCGGAACGCGCTGGCCGCCGCGACCAGCCGGGCCTCGTGGGCCGGGATCCCGGCGGCGCGCAGCAGCCGCTCGAACACTGACGGGCGGGGTACCTCGACAGCGTCGCGCGTGCGGTCCCACACCGCGGCGAGATCGACCATGGTGGAGTCGACCGCCGTGGCCGCGGTGTTGACCCGGGCCCGGCACTGCGCGCAGGTCAGCAGGTGCTGCTCGACCGAGGCGCCCTCGGCCATCGAGTCGGTCCGCTCGACGTAGTGCCGCAGTGTTTCGTCGTCGACGTGCCAGCCGGTCATGACAATCCCTCCGCTAGCGTCGCCCGTAACTGTGCTTTGGCCCGGTACAGCCGCGTCTTGACGCTGCTCACCGGCACATGGAGCAGTTGCGCGGCTTCCTTGGCGGACAGGCCGTCCAGCACGACGGCCTGGATGACGGCGCGCATCTCCGGCGACAGCCGGGCCAGGGCCGCACCGAGGTCGCCGTACTCGACCGACAACAGAACCTGGTCCTCCGCCGCCGGCGTGGTCGCGGTGCTCTCGAACATGGCCGCGACGTCGGTCCGCCGGCGGAGGCGGCTGACCAGCCGGCGGATCGCAATCCCCCACAGCCACGCCGCGATGTCGCCGTCGCCGCGAAAGCCCCGCGGCTTCTGCCAGACCGCGACGAACGTGTCCTGCACGGCGTCGGCCACGAGGTCGCGGTCGTTGCACCGGCGCGCGAGCCGGAGCGCGAGCCAGCCGGCATGGCGTTCGTAGAGCACGCGGAAGGCACCGATGTCGCGTTCCGCGACGCCGACCAGCAGCGTCTCGTCGCTCCGGGGACCCTCCATACCTCAACTGTCGCGTCCCGGGGTCGGAAAAGTTTCACTGCGTGCAGGGAACTTTCCCGGCACGGGTGACGTGTGGTGCGGATGGGGTTGAGTTGGCGCATCACGGTTCATCCAACCTCCGGGCCGTTCTACTGAGGAAACGGGCGACCGCGCGCAGCCGACACAGGCTGCCTGAGCCAACCACCGCCACCCGGCGGCGACCGCAGATCTTGCACTTCTGATCGATATTCGTCACTGCTTTTGGGGTGCTAGGAGCAGGATGTCGGGATCGGCGAGCAATGCGAGCGCCAGGTTGAGTTTCTGCCGGGTGCCACCGGAAAGCTTGCCTACCGAGGTGTGCCGCTCGGCGCGGAAGCCCAAACGCGTCGAGATCTTGTGGCCGGCGGCGGTGCCAGCCGGCGCGGGCCGGCCGGCGGCCGCCGCGAACACGTCGATGTGCTCGCGCGCGGTGAGCGGCTCGACCAGCGTCGGCTCCAGGGGGCAATCGGCTCCTGGGGGCAGCAGCCGATGCGGCCGTGTCGCTCGGGGGTGCCCGCGTCGGCGGCCAGCGGCCGCCGCCCGCAGATGCGCAGCAAGGTGCTCTTGCCGGCGCCGCTCTCGCCGACGACGGCGACCGCCTCGCCTAGTCGTGCCGGACCGCCAGGCCGGCGCCGTCGAGGACGGTACGCCGGCCGAAGCGCTTGACGATGCCCCAGCGCGTGCTGGGCGACGACGCCGTACATCAAGAGTCCGCGAGCTCCGCGCGCGGGCGGCGCAGGGTCGGGGCGACCAGCGCGACGCCGATCACCATGAGCGCGAGGGTGGCGGTGGCGACCGCGAGCACCCAGCCCGGTGCGTCCAGGAAGTACGCGGGCACGTCGAGCACGAGGTCGATGACCAGGGCTGCCAGCACGACGAACATGCCGCCGCGGCGGCCCCGCCACCTGCGTTCCGCGTAATTCTGGCGGGCTAGAGCACGAATCAGGGGTCTGAGCTGCGGGTATGCGGGAGTGCACGCGGACGGGGCGTGTCTCTAGGGGTTGGAGCCCCTCAGGTGGGTGTCAGCGGGGTCGGTCGGG
>WNGF01000171.1_pt1 | contig 88663 bp, 72 predicted proteins | sample 5400641 | NCBI WGS metagenome assembly WNGF01 (sample SAMN13153371, study PRJNA577476) | soil metagenome | isolation source: 80 cm soil or saprolite under grassland replicate 2 | place: USA:California | collected 2016-06-15 | reverse complement strand
TGGAGTTGACGGGTGAGTTGCGCGCGTATGTGCGTCGTCGGCAGCGGCAGCCGGAGGTGGTCGCGCGGTTCTTCACGCATCCGGATACGTGCTATGCCGCCGCCTAGTGAATCACACTATTTGCTTACCGGAGTAAATAGCAGGTTGGCCACGACCGGAGGGACACCGCTCGCCGACGGATTGTCCAGGCCGGCAGGACGCGGGCCGTACCTGCTGGTCAGCTCCTCACGGGAGTATGCGCGTCCGCGACTGGTCTGCACACCCCCGAGCCCGGGCACGCCGACCTGGTGGGTGATGGCGGTGACCATCACCGCGGACAGTCGGACAGGCGCGTTCTCCCAGACGATCTGGGCGGCTTTGTCCTGCTCAGCACCGAGCGCCGCAGCGTCGCTGGCGCGGCTGGCGTAGCGCACCTGGACGACCGTCTGGCTGCTCTGACCGTTCAGCACGTTCGTGTTCACGTTCACACCTGGTTGCGGGTAGCCGGCGCGGGCGAGCGCCTGCGCTGTCTGCTTGGCCGCCTTGAGCTGGCTGCAGGCGCCGAGCAGCAGCGTGAGCACGCCGAGCGCGGTCAGCGACAGGGCGATCCTGGCGAGTCTGCCGTGGCGGCGACCCGCCAAGTCGACGGGCCAACGCATCAGCCTCATCCCCGCTTGCTCGGAGCCGTTCCACACCATGTCATGCTCGGTCACTGTCCGTCGTCACCGTTTCCTTCGTGGGGGACCGATCTACCGAGAAGGGCATATTGCTGGCAGAGGATATAGGATATAGGGCTCTGCGTGAGCTTTCTCATTTTGGTTCACTGTCCGTTATGTTCCGACCCTGATGATGGTGCGACCAGGCAGAAGCCCGGCAGGTTCGGCGTCGGATCTGCTGCCACGGTGCTGGGGGTGGGCTGCTCGGTGGGGTTTGTGACCGGGGTGCGGGGGGTGGCCGCTGGGCGGCTGGGGCCGTTCATGGCGCGGGTCGGTGAGCGGCCGCGGCAGGCCGCGGTGGTCGGGGTGGACGGGACGCCGGGGCGGCCCACCCTTGGGGCCACCCTTGGTGAATAGCTACCTGTCCCTGGCCGTCCCCGGACCGGTGGCTTTGACAGCCGCGAGGCATCACGGCCATCCTGGAGGCGTACCTGGTTCGCTGACCTGTGCGATCCGCGGATGTTTCCCCTGAAACCAAGTGGATGCTGAGGTGGGCGGCGAAAGAGGGAATCCGGTGTGAGACCGGAACTGCCCCGCAGCGGTGAGCGGGAACGACCGCCATCACGAGCACTGGGGAGACCATCCCCGGGAAGCGATGGCCAGTAGGAACCCCCGGCCATGGCCTCGTGCCGCGCCGGACGGCCCGTAAGTCCGAAGACCTGCCAGGTGCCCGCGCTGTCGCGCGGGCACCAGTCCGAGGCACCTCGAGGGAGGGCCCCATGACAAGCTCAACCATCCACGGCTTCCCACGCATCGGCCCCAGGCGGGAGCTCAAGTCCGCCGCCGAGCGCTACTGGGCCGGCGGTCTACCGGCTGAGGCGCTGGAGCGGACGGCCAACGGGCTGCGGCGCGACACTTGGACCTTCCTGCACGAGGCGGGGCTCGAGCAGGTCCCGTCGAACCACTTCTCGCTCTACGATCAGGTGCTCGACACCGTGGTGCTGGTCGGCGCGATCCCGGGACGCTTCCGCGACGATGCCCCGCGCACAGGTGCTGGCACACTCGACCGCTACTTCGCGATGGCCCGCGGCCGCCAAGGCGCCGCGCCGATGGAGATGACCAAGTGGTTCGACGTCAACTACCACTATCTGGTCCCCGAGCTCGGCCCCGGCACGCGGTTCCAGCTGGACGCGAGCAAGCCGCTCGGTGAGCTTGCCGAGGCGAGGGCGCTCGGCATCGCCACCCGGCCGGTGCTGCTCGGCCCGGTGACCTTCCTGCTGCTGGGCAAGCCGGAGCCTGGCGCGCCGGCTGGCTTCGACCGCCTGCAGCTCCTGGACCCCCTGCTCGAGACGTACGCGGAGCTGCTCGACGAGCTCGCGGCGGCCGGAGCCGAGTGGGTGCAGCTCGACGAGCCCGCCTTCGTCCAGGACCGCCTGCCCACCGAGCTGGACGCCCTCGGTCGCGCCTACGACCGCCTCGGGCGCGAGCCACACCGGCCCAAGCTGCTGGTGTCGAGCTACTTCGATCACCTGGGGCAGGCGCTCGGGCTGCTCGCGCAAGCGCCCGTCGAAGGCCTGGGCCTGGACTTCACCCGCGGCGGGAGGAGGAACCTGGAGCTGCTCGCCGAGGCCGGCGGGATCGGCGGCAAGACCCTGTTCGCCGGCGTCGTGGACGGCCGCAACGTGTGGGCCAGCGACCTGGAGCGCTCGCTCGCCCTGCTCGCGACCCTGCTCGGGCTCGCGGGTGAGGTGGTGGTGTCCAGCTCCTGCTCACTGCAGCACGTGCCGCTCGACCTGGAGTCCGAGACCCGTCTCGACCCTGAGGTGCGGCCGTGGCTGGCCTTCGCGCGTCAGAAGGTTGCCGAGGTGGTCGTGCTGGCCCGGGGTCTGCACGAGGGCACCGGCGCGATCGCCGCCGAGCTCGAGGCCAACCGGCGGATGCTGGAGGAGCGCCAGCGTTCGCGGCGGACCAGCATCCCTGCCGTGCGCGAGCGGGTGGCCGCGGTCGGCGAGGATGACCTCCACCGCGCCAGCCCTTACGACCTGCGCTGCAAGGCGCAGCAGGTCCAGCTTGGCCTGCCGCTGCTACCGACCACCACGATCGGCTCGTTCCCGCAGACCTCCGAGCTGCGGGCGGCACGAGCGGCGGCACGCCGCGGCGAGATCGAACCGGCCGAGTACGAGTCGCGCATCAAGGACGAGATCGCCAGGATCATCCGGCTCCAGGAGGAGCTGGGCCTGGACGTGCTGGTGCACGGTGAGCCTGAGCGCAACGACATGGTGCAGTACTTCGGCGAGCAGCTCGAGGGCTACGCCTGCACCGATCACGGCTGGGTGCAGTCCTACGGGTCGCGCTACGTACGACCGCCGATCCTCTACGGCGACGTCTGGCGGGCGCGCCCGATGACCGTGGCCTGGGCCAGCTACGCCCAGTCGCTCACGGCCAAGCCGGTCAAGGGCATGCTCACCGGGCCGGTCACCATGCTCGCCTGGTCGTTCGTGCGCGACGACCTGCCCGATGCGGAGATTGCACGACAGGTGGCCCTCGCGGTGCGCGACGAGGTCGCCGACCTCGAGGCGGCCGGCATCGCGATCGTGCAGGTCGACGAGCCGGCGCTGCGCGAGAGGCTGCCGCTGCGGCACGAGCGCCGGGCTGGGTACCTCGACTGGGCGGTCGGCAGCTACCGGCTCGCGACCGCGGGGGTGCGGGACGAGACGCAGATCCACACCCACATGTGCTACTCCGAGTTCGGCGACGTCCTCGACGCCATCGCCGCGCTGGACGCCGACGTGGCCTATGTCGAGGCCGCGCGCTCCCGCATGGAGCTGGTCCGCGACCTGCGCAGGACCGGCTACCCACAGGAGATCGGGCCGGGCGTGTACGACATCCACTCGCCCCAGGTCCCGGCCCTGGCCGAGATGCGCGACCTGATCGAGGCCGGTCTGCGCGTCCTCGAGCCCAGCCAGGCGTGGGTCAACCCCGACTGTGGCCTCAAGACCCGAGCCTACGAGGAGATCGTCCCCGCCCTGCGGAACATGGTCGAAGCCGCCGCCGCGGTGCGCTCGCGCCTCGTCTGACGGCCAAAGGCCGGCACAGGGCCGGCGGGGTCGGCCAGCCGATTTCACGGTGAGGCGGGGGCGATCCGCGGAAACCCGGGATCCGAAGCTCGCCGCTCCGGTCAAAGGGTAAAGTTCCCACTTCCCCCCGCCTCACCGACTCCCTAAGAGTAACCCCCGGCCCCGACACGCGCGACGTGACGGCGGGTTACGGTGCTGGGCTGGTGAAACCACATGGGCCGCCGCGACCGTTCGATGAAAAAGGTTGAGCGCTTTTCACTGCCATGATATGAGGGCCGTCAGGCGCAATTGCGTTGACGTCCGTGCGGCGGCGGCATAGGTTTTTCCTGGACAGAAGATCGATGGCGCTCGGCGCCGGAGAAAGGGTGATCGCGCTGCTCCGGGCACGTTCCCGCGCGGCCGGACCGTGTCCCGGCTGCCCGATCTACCCGCATATTCCCGACCGCGAGCTGCGCTTCCCTTCCTGCGAGCTGTGTCACTGGCCAGCGGTCGGCGTGGGCCGGGTGCATCGGTGGAGCTGTGCCTTCTGCCGGCACGTGAACGAGCACGGCAGCCTGCGTCCGCGCGTCTCGGTGGCGCTGCTGCGCCTGGCCAGCGTCGACGCCACCGCCCTGCGGCTCGAGGTCGCCGATGCGCGCTACGGCTACTACCTGGCCTCGCCGCCTCGGTGGGCCGCGTACCGGCCACGCATCCACCGCAGGGCCAACCGGCCGGTCAGCGGCTGCCGCCGGCCGGCTCCCCGGATGGTGCGCCGCCGGGCTCCGGCCGGCAACCGCCAGCCCGTGTACGCCCGCGCCACCGTTGCCGGCCTGCCGGTGCTGATCATCGGCGGCGATCGGCCCTACCCGCACCCGCTCGGGGGCAACGAGCCCGCACCCGGCTTCAGCTCGCTCGGCAGCCGCGCCACCCGCATCGCCTGCCCGTGCGACCAGCCCCCTCCCTGCCTGCACGCCCAGGCGCTGTACGCCCACGTCGTCTCGTCCAGACCCGGCCGGGCCTCGCTGCCCCACCTCCACCCCGCCGGACCCGCCGCTCTCAAGCGGAAGGTGGACGCGGACCTGGGCTGAGCGCCGTCCTGGCCGGTGCCGAGGTCGGGACCACCAGGAAGGTCAGCAGGTCCCAGGCGGTGTGGCTGACGATCAGGGCGCCCATGGGCATGCCGGCGGCGGCAAGCGCCGACCAGTACGCGCCGGCGATGCCGGCGGCGCCGAACAGGGTGAGGTTGCCGGTGGCAGCGTGCGCGCCCGCGTATGCGAGCGAGCCGGCCGCGGCCCCCGGCCAGCGGCCGAGGCGGCGACCCAGCCGGGCGTTCACGAAGCCGCGCCAGAACAGCTCCTCCGCCGGCCCGATCACCATGGCGAGCCTGGCGGCCAGCTCGGCCGGCCGGCCCAGTTCCCGGAGCTCGTAGACGCTGCCGATCTCCTCGCCGCCGCGCGGGAGCACGCGGCGCGCCAGCCGGTCTCCGACCAGGAACATCCCGTACAGGCCAGCCGCGGACGCCAGCCCGGTGATCACGTCGTGACCGCGCAAACGGGTGCGGCGCAGCTCCGGCTCGCTGGCGAGCGCCAGGCTGCCGAGCGCGAGCCCGGTGGCGGTCATGCGCTGCCAGAAGGCGCTGCGCCGCCCGCGGAAGGTGAGCGCAAAGGCCGCATAGGCGGCGCCGAGGCCGGTGGCGAGCAGGGTGTCGCCCGTGCCCGGGGGGCGCCTCACCGCAGCACCGCCGCGATCGCGATGCCGGCCACCAGCAGCGACCCGAACACGGCGTGGAGCTGGGCGGTCTCCAGATCGATCATGGCGATGGCACGCTGCTGCCCGCCGGCACCCAGCTCCGAGGAGCGGATGGCCCGCACCAGCAGCGGCAGCGACAGCATCGCCAGCAGGCTCTGGACGGGCAGTGCGTGGACCGCGACCGCCAGCGACAGGACCAGGTAGGCGCCGAGCACCAGCGACAGGTACAGGGTGCGGGCGGCGCGGCGGCCGGCCCGGATCGACAGGGTGGAGATCCCGGCGCGGGCGTCCTCGCTCACGTCACGCCACTCGTTGCCGTGCAGGATGGCGGTGACCAGCAACCCCACCGGCAGGCTGACGAGCAGCGCGTCCCAGGAGAGGGTGCCGCTCGACACGTAGTACGCGCCGACCACCATCAGGGGTCCCATCAGCAGGAAGACCAGAGGTGGCCCGAGGGCGTGGAACTTGTACTCGAGCGGCGGGGCGGTGTAGCCGAACCCACCGATCAGGCCGAGCAGGCCCAGGACCGCCACCGGCCAGCCACGCGCGACGAGCAGCCATGCCCCGATCGCCACGGCGCCACTGAAGGCGACCGTGGCCAGGGCGAACGCCTCCGGTTCCGCGAGCCGGCCCTTGAGCAGGGCGTGGCTCGCCCGCGGCGAGGTGATGCTGTCGATCCCCTTCCGCACATCGTAGATCTCGTTGATCACGTTGGTGCCGAGGTGGAGCAGCACCGCGGCGAGCAGGGCGCCCAGGAACAGCGGCCAGTCCAGGCGCCGGTCGAGGGCGGCCAGCGCCCCGGCCGCGGCCACCGGCACGACCGATGCGGTGAAGCTGAAGGGTCGCGAGATCTCGAACCACGCACCGAGCCGCCGGCCGAGCCGGACGCTGACACCCTGCCGGCGGGGGGTGGAATCCGGCGCGGCGGGGACCACCGGGCCGGCGGCGACGGGAACCGGGCCGGTCGCGCCGGGAACCCGGGCGGCGACGGGAACCGCCGCGGCGGCTGCCACCGCGCCGCGGCCGTACTCGGCCGCGGCCGCGAGGACCTCGCGCACCTGGCCCTCCTCCTGCAGCACCGGCTGCAGCAGGGGCAGGTCCATGCCCGCCTGGTGGTAGGCGGCGGCCCGAGCGGCCACCTCTTCGCGGGTCCCGCAGAGCATGAACGCGTCGAGCAGCTCGTCCGGGATCAGGTTCGCGGCCGCGTGGTAGTCCTCGGCCCGCCACGCCGCGCCGACGCGGTCCTTGAGCTCGGGATCGAGCCCGGCGCGGCGCATGGCCAGGTCAGACTGCACGCTCATCATGTAGATCACGAAGGGCTCCCGCTTGGCCCGGTTGAGCGCCGCACGGCGGCTGGCGTCCACCAGGGTCAGAAGGTAGCCCGCGACCTCGACCGCGCCCTCTGGCCGCCCGGCGGCGACCGCGGCCGCGCGCATGACGGCCAGCAACTTGCGCAAGGACGCGATCGACTCGGCGGGCCGGGCCAGGTAGCCGTCGGCCTTCTGACCGGCGAGCCGCAGGAAGGCCGAGCGGTAGGCGGCGACGTAGATCGGCACCCGGTGCACCGGCGGGAACATCGGCTGGACCGGCGGGACGCCCGGGGTGCCAGGCGGCACCCGCTCGCCGCTCCAGAGCGCCCGCATCGTGTCGATCGCCTGGCTGACGGACTCGACCGCGGCCTCGCGGCGGTAGGGGATGCCCATCTGGGCGAGGCGCAAGGGCAGGCCGGTGCCCATGCCGAGGATCACCCTCCCCGGGGCCATGTCGTCGAGCGCGCTCACGGTCATGGCCACCACCACCGGATGCCTGGTGAGCGGGTTGAGCGCGCCGAGCCCGACGCGGACGCCGGCGACCCTGGAGGCGATCGCCGAGGCGTAGGTGACCGCGTCGCGCTCGAAATAGCTGTCGTGGACCCAGACCGAGTCCAGCCCGGCCCGTCCTGCCAGCTCGGCCCATGCAACGGCGTCGGCGACCCTGCCCCGGGCCGCCAGCCCCAGCCCGACCGGCTTCGAGAGCTCCGGCATCTTGTGCCCTCCTTCACAATCCCCGTCCTTTATCGTAACGCCGCCGGCGCTCCAGGCGGGTGGCGGCGCGGCGCGGTCCGTGGTTCGCTCGCTTGTGACCCTGCCCACCACCGAGATCCTCGAGGCAACCCGACGTGACCTCCACCGGACCGACACCGCCGGAGAGCGCCACCGCCCGGAGCGGCGGCCAGGTGCGCCTGTACGGCTGGCGCCACCCGGCGATCCTGGCCGTGGGCTGGCTCGCGCTTGCCGCCGGGTTCGCACAGTTCGGCGCCACCGCCGCGCTGGGAGACGTTGCCAGAGCCTTCGGCGCGGCGCAGGGAGGCGCGTCCATCGCCGCTCGCGTCGGCCTGTCCGGCACCACGCTGGGCCTCGGGCTCGCCGTCATCCGCCTGGCCTCGCTCGGCAGCCTGCCGCTGGCCGGGCTCGCCGACCGCTTCGGGCGGCGCCGGGCGCTGATCGGCTGCGTCACGCTGGGCCTCGCGCTCACCGCATCCGCCGCGCTCAGCCCGTCGTTCTGGTGGTTCGTGCTGATCTTCGCGCTCGGTCGCCCGCTGCTGTCGGCGACCAACACGGTCGCGGGAGTCGTCGCCGCCGAGGAGACGAGGAGCCGGGACCGGGTCAAGGCGATCGCCCTGGTCACCGCGGGCTACGCGATCGGCGCCGGCCTCACCGCCGTGCTCCGGGGAACTTTCGGCGACCAGCTCGGCTTCCGCGGCCTGTTCGCGCTCGCCCTGGTCCCGCTCGCGGCCACTCCGCTCATCACCCGACAGCTCAAGGAGCCGGAGCGCTACCAGCGCCTGCGCACCGGCGCCGCCCTCGGGGTCACCGCGACGGACGCCGCGACGGCATCCGCGGCCAGCGCCGGGGCGCGCGTGATCGGCGGGCTGCGGGCGCTGTGGATCGTGGGGCGGCTGCGCGCCGGCCTGCGCGGGCGGTTGTGGGTGCTCACCGCCCTGACCTTCGCGTTCTCATTTGTGATCGGCCCGGCGAACACCTTCCTGTTCGTGTACGCCGAGAACGCGCTCGGCATGAGCAGATCGGCGACCGCGCTGATGGTGCTGGTGGCCGGACCGCTCGGCCTGGTCGGCCTGCTGGTCGGCCGCTGGGCGGCCGACAACCTCGGCCGGCGGGGGACGGCGGCGGTCGCGCAGGCGCTGGTCGCCGTGGCCGGAATGGTGACCTACAGTGGCTCGCCCGCGAGCGCCGTCGGCGGCTACCTGCTGGCCATCATCGCCAGCGCCGCCTACGGCCCGGCGATTGCGGCGCAGGCGGCGGAGCTGTTCCCGACCAGCGTGCGGGCGACCGTTGCGGGCTGGCTGGTCGCCGCCGGCGTGCTCGGCGCGGTGGCCGGCCTGGTCGCATTCGGGGCGCTGGCCGATGCGCTGTCGAGCTTCGGCCTGGGCGCTGTGCTGGTGTGCGCCCCGGTGGTTGTCACCAGCCTGCTGTTCGCCCGCCTGCCCGAGACGGTCGGCCTGGAGCTCGAGCAGTCCGCGCCCGAGTGAGGTCAGCCGGCGGAGCCACACCCGGGCGGGGCCACCGCCACGCGGTATTCCCCAGCCGCGCGCTGTACGGCATCATCCGGGCATGCGTTACGCAACCGCTGCCCACCGCCTCCACAGCATCGCCGAGGACTGCGACCGGCACGCCAAATTCTGGGAGGAACCGCTGGTCGTCGCCGCGTACGTCTATGGCGAGCTGCTGCGGGGACCCGAGGAGCTCGAGCTGCTGCAGATCGCCCTGGTGGTCGACCTGCCGCCGCACGAGGTCACCTGGTTGGCCGAGCCGCCGGCGGCGGCGGCCTTCGCGGAGGTCATCGGCCTCGGCAGGGCGGCGGTCGAGTGGTGGTGGCGACCCGTCCTGTGGCCGGTGTGGAACCACGAGATCCGTGGCCCGGTGCGCTTCTGGTCGCTCGACGGTCTTGACGACGCCGCGCTGGAGGCGATCGCTCAGCGCCGCCTCGCCGAGCTGCACCGGCTGGTCCCCAGCGCGGCGGAGGAGCTGGAGCAGCTCGAGGAGGAGCTGTCGGCGAGCCTCACCCACCTGCGCAAGGTCGCCGAGTCCTACTGGGACCGGGAGTGGCGCCGCGACCACCGCGGTCTCGGCGTCTATCCCGAGCATCACCTCTGGCGCGCCACCAAGGGCTACCTTGACCTGCTCACCGCCGTCGACCGCCGCCGCACCGGCTCGCCCGAGCCCGCCTGAGCGGGGAACCCTCGCCCAGGGCCGCCGGGCTCAGCCGGACAGCGTCGTGCGGATCTCCGCCACCGGGTAGCTGACCCGCGCCCCCGAGACCAGGTCGTCGACGCGAGCGACGTGGCGGCCGTCGAGGAACGCCTCGGCCGACCAGCCAACCTCCACCTGGACCTCGTAGCGGCCGCAATGTGGATATGCGTGGGCCCTTTCAAGGGGATCCGGCAGGCCGGTCGCCAGGTCCGCTCCAGCAGATCCGTCACCGAATATCCAGAGATATTTCGCGACCTGGAATTCAGCATGGATCGTCGATCCGCGCAGCGGCAGGTCAACCGTTCGTGAGGCAACGCCGTCGAGCCGGAAATAGGTGGGGAGATTGGCCAGGCCGCGCCCGCTCGGGGTGGCGTGGATCCTGCCGCCGGGCAGCTTGACGGCCCGCACCGCCGCGAGCACCTCGGCCGTGGAGACTCCGGGCGCGGCGCGGGCGTGCCTGAGACTCATGCAGGCGGACCTCGCCAGCCGCTGACGGCCGTCCGGGTAGTGCAGCGTGCGCAGGGCGAAGTACTGCCCGGTGCGCTGGCACGGCGTGGCCGAGCAGAGACCCCCCGCCACCCCTGCCTGGCTGGGCGAGCACATGAGCTCGTCGGTGCGGTACGGCGCCGGAGCGCTTCCCGGCGAGCTTGGCGGGCCCGTCGAGCAGGCGGCGGCGCGCCCGGAGACCACGCCGACGTCGCCGGAGCCAGCGAGATCGACCTCGACCCCGCGGTCATGACAGCGGGCGGCCCGCACGGCGCTGAGCCCAGCCTCCGCGGGATCGGGCCCGGCGGGCGGCGAGCCGATGGCGATCATGACCGCCAGCAGGACGCCCGCCGCTCTCGTGCGAGCCGGCGTCATGGTCCGCCCCCCTCCAGGAGCGACGCGTCGCCGAGGAGCCACCGACCGCTCGATGCGGGCCGCACCAGCACGAAGCGGTAGCGCCGGCGCTCGGCCGGGACCGCTCGCATGAGCGCGCCGTCCTCCCGCTCGATCCGGAACGCTCCGGAGCTGAACAGCGCGACCGCCACCCAGACCCGATCGCTGACCCGGTCGACGCTGCTGACCTGGACGGCGATCGCGCGTCCGCGCCACAGAACCCGATCCGTGAGCAGGCGGGCGATCGCCGCCCGCCCGCTCCGCAGGCACGGGCAGTCCGCGGCGTAGACCGTCTCGAGCAGGCCCATGTCCCGCCGCCCGAACGCCTCCTCGCGGATACGGAGGATCTCGCGCAGGCGCGCCGCCACGCCGGCGCGGGGATCGGGATCGATCGGGTCCGAGGCGGCCGGCTGGGGGGAACCGGGCCCGGCGGGAGATCCGGGTGAGATGACAGGGACGGGGGAGGCTCGGTCGCGCTGCGCGGGGGGATGGAGCGCGAGCGCGGCAAGCACGATGAGCAGCGCCAGCGCCGCGCCCAGCACGGTGGGCGCGCGGGCGCGGGCGCCGCGGCGCGACGCGGGGCTGGGTTGATCCTCGATCGACGACATCGTCCACCTCGTGGCATGGGGGGAGCTCGCGACCAACGAGAGGATGAATGCTAGTGCGGCGCCGATACCGGTACAACCGCCGAGCGCAAGGATGTGGACAACGGATTAGGATCATGTGCTGCGCCGCTCGCATGCAGGTCACCCTCGAGTCCGGGCGGCGTGAGCAGAGGGGTATGGCAGTGCAACTCGCCTCCACCGCGCTTCCTCCGAACGTGCATGTCGTCTACGAGGTCCTCTGCAGCGAGGGCCCGCAGACGGGCAGGCAGCTCGAGCTGCTGCTGGAGAAGCGAGGCATGGTGGTCCCCGCGGACCGGCTGCTGGAGCTGCCGCGCCGCTTTCCCGGTGTGTTCACCATCGACCAGGGGAAACGGCTGGCCGTGCCGGTGGCCTGCGAGCGTTGTGGCGCCCACGCCTGCGACGTCTGCCAGCGCGACGTCGAAGCCCGGCCGTGCCGGGCGTGCCAGCGGACGGTGTGCCGGGGCTGCCGCGGCACCGCGCGGGGGATGGACTCCTGCTGCCTCGACTGCGCCGCCCCCTCCCGCGTCCCAGAGGCCGACCAGCGCTACGGCCGGGCGTGGGCGCTCGGCGGGGACCGCTGGCTGCTGGTTGGCGAGCGCTCCGCCATGCTCACCGGCGCGGCGGAAGGGCCTGAGATGCTGGTGCCGGACGCCGACCTCGGCGACCCGGCGCGTCGACGGCTGCGGGCGCTTGCCGCCGCGCTCCGGCTCCCTCCCGAGATCGGCCTGCGCTGGCGAGGGCCGGCGCCCCAGCCACCCGTGGACGGGCCGGCGACCGCCTGGCTCCAGGTGCGCCAGGAGCCGGCGTGGGGCTGTCTGCCGGACGGTGGCAGCGAGGTGGACCCGGACGCCTGCGGGGCGCTGCCCGAGGCCGAGGGCCCACCGGTCTCGGGGGAAGGCGAGGCGGGTCTGGCCGTGCTGCTGGAGCGCCTGCGCGCCGAGGCACCTCCGCCGCCGGCCGCCGCGCTCGAGGTGACGCCCCTTCTCGAGGTGACCCACGTCACCGTAGCCGCCGAGGGGCTCGAGCTGCGCCGCGAGCGCCACCGGCCCGGCGACCGGGTCGAGACCGCGGCGCTCGAGCGGGCGCCGTTCGAGCCCAGCGAGCACCGCACCAATGCTCCCGCCCGGCCGGTGGCCGGGGCCCGCCTGGGTCCGGTGACCGCCACGCTCGACGCCATCCACGCCTCCTACCACGTCACCGCCACCAGCCCGGCAGGGTCGAGGTCCTGGTTCGTGCCCGGCGCGCCCGATGTCAGCCTCGCCAGCGAGATCACCTGGGGGTCGGTCGTACCGCTCGCCGGACTCGCGCCGGGCACGCAGATCGGGCGGCCGAGGCAGATCCAGCGACCCGGCAGCGAGGACTTCGCCCACCCCGCCGGCGCGACCCTGGCGGAGCGGCGGGTGGAGGAGTCCTGGCGGCTGCTCCGCGGCCTCGAGGACGGCGGCGTCGCCGGGCCAGGCGAGCTGGAGCTGGTCGGCTACGAGCTGATCCCCGTGGAGGAGCGGCCGGTACCGGCGGCGGCCGGGATGCTCGAGACCGCCAGGCGGCTCGATCCGCTTGCGCGGAGCGCGAAGGTGACGCTCGGTCTCTGCCTCGAGATCGAGGAGCGGTGGCAGGGGCGTGGCAGCGCCCAGCGCTCCTACCTGGTCGTCCCCGGCGCCCGGCCATGGCCGCCGCTGGACGACAGCGGCGAGCCCGCCGCCGACTTCGGCGTGGACGAGCTGGGCCACCTGCACCAGCCCGGAGCCGAGTGGGCCTGCCCCGCGTGCGGGCGCGCCCGCTGCCCGGCCTGCGGTCCCGACGGAGAGATGGACGCCTGCCAGAGCTGCGGGCAGGCTGCCTGCCAGGCGTGCCGGCTGCAGCCGCGCGAGCACGACGAGGACCAGCGGTGCGAGCGCTGCGGGACGCGGTCGTGCAGCGGCTGCGGGCGCACGCTGGGCGCGGTGGCGTGCCGGCTGTGCCGCCGGCTTGCCTGCCGGCGCTGCCTCGCCGAAGGCTCCGACGGGCGCTGTCCGACCTGCACCGAGCTGCGCCCGGCGAGCGGGATCGCCGGCGAGCTGCTCCCCGGCGGGCTCGCCGTGGCCGGGCTCGACGTCCTCGCCTCGAGCGATGGCGACTGGACCGTCGCGGTGCTGCTCGGGCGGGACCGGCGCGAGCTGGCCGTGGTCCACGCCGGTGAGGTGGTGCGCTGGGAGACCGCGGCGCCGGACGCGCCGGTGCTGCTCCGCGCGCGTATCGGCGCGGCCAGGGCGGTCGGCGGCGAGGTGGAGCTGCGTCAGGGCCGGACGGTCGCACCGCCGCCGCTCGCGGGCCCGCACCTGGTGCTCGACAGCGGCCGGCAGGACTCGCTGCGCTGGGCGGTGCTCGGCCGCGACGGCCATGTGGTCGCGGGCAGCGACGAGCCGCCGCAGCCATCGGGCGCCGACGCGTCCACCTCGGTGCTGGCGCGGCTGGTCGAGGATGCCGGCTGGGAGGCGATCGGCATCCCCGAGCCCGCCTCCGAGGAGGTCGCCGACCTGCTTCGTGGCATCGCGGCGCCGGCACGGAGCGCGGCGCCCGGCGGCACCCTGGTCCTCGACCCGCGCCGTGCCGATGAGCTGACCTGGCTCGACGCCGACGGCCTGCACCACGCCTCCTTCGATGGCCGCCAGACGCGCCGGGGAGACATGCCATGGTCGGCAGGGGCGGCGGCGGCGTGGGTGCAGGACGACTGGTTCCCGGCGCCGGAGGTCATGCTCAGCGCAAGCCTCGAGGGTGTGGGCGCGGCCGTGGTCCGGGTCGGCTCGCACGTGGCCCTGGGAGTGCGGGACAGTGAGGGCACCCGTTGGACCACCTTGCGCGACCGGCCGACCGAGCTGGCCAAGCTCGCCCTCGGCGCCGCTCTGGGCGAGGAGGACACCCTCTACGAGGTGGTGGCGCTGACCGATCCCGACACCGTCCGGGGACCGATCCTGGTCGACGCGTCGCTCCAGGAGCGCGTCAGCGCGCCGGCGACGGAGGAGCTGCCCGGCGCGCCAAGGGACGAGCTCCTGGAGGTGGCGCTGCGCCGCTTCGCCGCCACCATGCAGCGGGCGCAGCCGCCCGACCAGGGCGATCCGGTTCCCGGTGCACTGGCGGGCGCGCTGCTCCGCCGGGTTGCCGAGCGCTCGCCCGGTCTGCGCAGGGTGCGGGTCGGCATCGGCCTCCAGGTCGACGAGGGGTGGCTACAGCGCGGCGACTGGGTCAAGCTGCGCTACGAGCTGGCACCCGGCGAGCACGAGGGCATGGTCCACTGCGAGGCCACCGGCGCGCTCGTCACCGCCGTGTCGCGCGACCGCGAGGGCCACCTGGTGGCCACGACCACCACCTGCCGCTACTGCCGCACGGAGACCTGCGAGCTCTGTGTCGCGTCGACGCGGCCGTGCGTCATCTGCCAGATCCTCATCTGCGGCCGCTGCTCGTCGAGCCCAGAGCCCGACTACGTACCGCGCTGCCCTGCCTGCGTGGGCCTCCGGCGCCTGGGCTGGAAGGAGCGGCGGCGCTTCCACCGCCTGCTCGTCCCCGGGGGCCGGGTCCTGGCCGGGCAGGACGCCCTGCACGGCGTGGCCCTGGTCGAGTCCAGCGCCGGCTGGCAGGTCGTTCTGGCGGAGCCGGGGCAGGAGCTTCCATCGGTGCTGATCGCCGCCGCCACCCCCAAGGGCCGCCTGATCGGCCGCATCGCCGACACGGCGTGAGCGCGTCATGACTGGAGGTGGCGGCGGGTGACCGGGCAGTTGCCGCGGAGCGGTGCACCGCTACCTGAGCCAGCCCCCGAGCCGCTGTGGACGCCATCGGCGTCGCGGGTCGAGCGCTCCAACCTCACCAGCTACCGGCGCTGGCTCGCCAGCACGCGGGGGCTCGACCTCGGCGACTACGATGCCCTCTGGCACTGGTCGGTCACGGACCTGGACGCCTTCTGGCGCTCGATCTGGGAGTTCTTCCGGGTCAAGGAGGGCCCGGCCCCAGCGCCGGCGATCGCCGAGCGCGGCATGCCGGGGGCGCGCTGGTTCCCGGGAGCCCGGCTCAATTACGCCGAGCTGGCGCTGCGCCGGCGGGACGGCCACCCGGCGATCGTCGCCGGGTCCGAGGACGGCCGCGTGCGCACGGTCGGCTACGCCGAGCTGGCACGGTCGGTCGCGGCCGCCGCGGCGGGCCTGCGGCGCCTCGGGGTCCGTCGGGGCGACCGCGTCGTCGCCTACCTGCCCAACGTGCCGGAGACCGTGATCGCGTTCCTCGCCACCGCCAGCATCGGCGCCATCTGGTCAAGCTGCGCGCCGGAGTTCGGCGTCTCCAGCGTCGTGGACCGCTTTCAGCAGATCGAGCCCAGGGTGCTGCTCGCGGTCGAGGGATACCGCTACGGCGGGCGCTGGCATGACCGCCGCGAGGCCTTGGACGCGATCCGCGCTCAGCTCCCGACGCTCGAGGCCACCGTCCTGATCCCCGCGCCGGGCCAGGCAGCCTCAGGACAGCGGGGCGCGGGAGATGCCACGGGAGGGCTCCTCGGCTGGGTGGAGCTGCTCGCGGCGGGCACGGGTGGGGGCGACCCGGCGGCGGAGCCCGACTTCGAGCAGGTCCCGTTCGACCACCCGCTGTGGATCCTCTACTCCTCGGGCACCACCGGGCTGCCCAAGCCGATCGTGCACGGGCACGGCGGGATCGTGCTCGAGCACCTGAAGTCGCTCGCGCTGCATCTCGACCTCGGCCCCTCCGACCGCTTCTCGTGGTTCACCACCACCGGCTGGATGATGTGGAACTTCCTGGTGAGCGGGCTGCTGCTCGGCGCGAGCGTGCTCTGCTACGACGGCAGCCCGGGTCATCCCGACATGGAGGCGCTGTGGCGCTTCGCCGCGGCCACCCGCTTGACCTACTTCGGGACCAGCGCGGCCTACGTGCTGGCGTGCATCAAGGCCGGGATCGAGCCGGGGCGCAGCGCCGACCTGTCTGCTCTCCGCTCGATCGGGTCGACCGGCTCGCCCCTTCCGCCCGAAGGCTTCGCCTGGCTGTACCGGCACGTCAGCGAGGACATCCTGGTGGGATCGGTCAGTGGCGGCACGGACGTGTGCACCGCGTTCGTCGAGTCCTGCCCGTGGCTGCCGGTCTACGCGGGCGAGATCCAGTGCCGCGGCCTCGGCGCCAAGGTGGAGGCGTTCGACGAGCAGGGGCGGCCCGTGCTCGAGCGGGTGGGCGAGCTGGTGATCACCGAGCCGCTCCCCTCGATGCCACTGCGCTTCTGGAACGACCCGGACGGCAGCCGCTACCGCGACAGCTACTTCTCGAGCTGGCCGGGTGTGTGGCGTCACGGCGACTGGGTCGAGATCACCCGCCGCGGCAGCGTGGTGATCACCGGACGCTCGGACGCAACCCTGAACCGCGGGGGCGTCCGCATGGGCACCAGCGAGTTCTACCGGGTGGTCGAAGGTCTCGACGAGGTCACCGACAGCCTGGTGGTGGACGTGAGCGACCCGGGCGGGGACGGCCGGCTGCTGCTGTTCGTGGTGCTACGGCCCGGGGTCGAGCTGGACGGCGAGCTGGATCGGCGCCTCCGGGAGGCGGTGCGGCGCGAGCTGTCGCCGCGCCACGTGCCCGACGAGGTCCACGCCGTCGCCGAGGTCCCGCGGACGCTCAGCGGCAAGAAGCTGGAGGTGCCCGTCAAGCGCATCCTCACCGGCGTGCCGCTGGAGCGAGCCGTGAGCGAGGGCGCGCTCGCCAACCCCGACGCCATCCACGCCGTGGTCGCCCTGGCGACGAAGGACCAGTAGCCGACCGCCCACCGGCCCACCGCGAGACGATTGGTACTTCCTGGGGCGTGTGGTCATCTCGGGGCGATCGGCGTCAAGTTATCAAGCCGATACCGAGCCGTGCCTGTCCCTTTGCGTGATCGAATGCCGCGAGTGCGCGGATCGGGTTAGGTTGCCGACCGTCGCTTCTTCCGGCGATCCCCGCAGATACGGGGCGAGCAAACGGAGGTCGAGGTTCTGGTCCCCCCGGACCCCCTCTTGACCCAGCCTCCCCACGTGCGCTGACAGCGAGAAATTGATCGTCGCGCCGGCCGTTCATGGCCTCGGGTGGCCGGCCTTATTTCCCGTTCGTGACGTCGTGGTCGAGCGCCCGCCGACCACCCGAGGGAAAAAGGAGAGGCATTTGGTTATGAAGATTCGACGCCGCCTCGGTGTCCTCGCGCTTGCCGTGTCCGGGTTGCTGGCGGCAGGGGTCCTGCTCAGCGCACCAGCGTTCGCCTGGGATACTGAGCTGAAGGACGTGAGCGCCTCGTGTCCACCGGGCTCGAGCCAGCCTCGCGTCGACATCGCCCTGAAGCTCTTCGACAGCGGCCACAGCGGACACGTCGAGGTTGCCTTCAAGATCGGCCAGGACGGCGAGCTCCAGGCCGTCCCGGACGACGAGCTGTTCAACCAGGCCGGCGAGGCCGGCGGCAGCTTCGGCAAGGACGACCAGGTGCTCAAGCTCCACTTCTTCGTGGAGAACCCGAGCGAGGACACCTCGATCGCAGTCAAGACCACCACCTTCTTCGACGATCTCCCCGAGAGCGAGCAGCCACCCGAGAGCCAAGGGATGGCCGACCTGAAGAAGTGTCAGCAGGAGGAGAGCAGCAGCTCGTCCAGCAGCAGCTCCACGAGCACGACCGTGGCGCCGAGCAGCACCGTGGCGCCGCCGACCACCATCGGCCTGCCCACCACCACGGTCTCCGCCGCCAAGCTGCCGCGTACGGGATCGAGCACCCTGCCGGTTTTGATCGCCGCCATCGTCATGCTGGTCGGCGGTGGTGCGGCCCTGTTCGCCACCCGCGTCCGCGGACGCCACGCCAAGTAACCGACCACCGGCAACCACGACCGTTGAGGCCCCGGCACTCCGCCGGGGCCTCAACGTTGAGTGGTTCGCCGCAAATGGCCCCTCTCGACTGGTTCGGCCGGCGTTTATGCAACCGATGCCAAGCCGCGTCCAAGCAGATGCCAAAACGGCTATCTCGGGATACTTGATCCTTTAGAGTTCCTCCGCTGTGATCGTCCGACATGAGGAACTGGACGCTATGCAGCTCCTGGCTCCCGAAAGCTCCGCCGGTCCTCGGAGTCCCCTCGCCCAGGTCGTCCACCGGCGCCTCACCCCACAAGAGAGAGCAGGTGCAGTGTGAAGCGATTGCGCTGGAGCGCCGTGCTCGTCGGCCTGGTGCTCATGCTGAGCTGGGCCGGCGCGGCACAGGCCCAGACCACCACCGACCAGACCGCCAGCGGGCCCACCGAGGGTCAGGTCGTGACCCCACCGCCGGACACTCCGCCGGCCCAGGAAAGCCAGGAGAGGATGTGCTCTCCCGCTGAAGGGCTGACCACGGGCGTCGACCAGATCGAGATCACGACCGACACCGCGGGGGCGCACCCGACCGCGTCGGCCTCGTTCACCGTCAAGGAAGGCTGCCTCGTCCGCATCGTCCTCGAGAGCGTCGACGAGAACAAGAGCGAGGTGGTCGACAGCGACCCGCCGTTGCCGGAGTCCGGCCAGATCCCGACCTCCGGTCCCGGCGACCATACGCTCACGGTGGACCTGCCCTCCTGTTCCAAGTTCTTCGTCGCCCTCGATGCCGTCATGCCCGGGCAGGAACCCCCGCTGGGGGCGCAGCGAGGGGCCGCCGTGCTCGACACTCGCCGGCCCCGGGACGAGGACGTCATCCTCGGACAGGCCACGGGCACCACCACCAACTGCCCGACGCTCGCCGGCGCGCCGCCAAGCGACCAGCCGACCGCGACCACGACCGAGACCGCCGGCGCGACCGAGACCGCGACCGCCGGCGCGACCGAGACCGCGACCGCCGACGAGCTGCCGTTCACCGGATCGAAGGCCATGCCGCTGCTGATCGCCGGGCTCGTGCTGGTGACGGGCGGTGGCGCGATGCTCTTCGGTGCCCGCGTCCGCGGACGTCACACCAGCAGGTAGCCAGAGTACGACAGGGCACCCGAGGTCGGGAGCGCCCCCTGGTCCGCCGGGGGGCGCTCCGGCGTCTCACCGGTCCCTCGCTACCCGGCCGGCAGCAGGTCCGGATCGACACCGCCGGCGCCGTTCAGCAGGGCGGATGCGTCGACCAGGCGGTAGGCGTAGCCCTGCTCGGCCAGGAAGCGCTGGCGGCGGTGGGCGAACTCGGTGTCGTTGGTGTCCCGGCTCACGACCGTGTAGAAGCGCGCGCGACCGCCGTCCAGCTTCGGGCGCAGGATGCGACCCAGGCGCTGTGCCTCCTCCTGGCGGCTGCCGAAGGTGCCGGAGACCTGGATGGCCACGTTCGCCTCGGGCAGGTCCAGTGAGAAATTGGCCACCTTCGACACCACCACGCACCCGAGCCGGCCGTCCCGGAAGGCGGCGAAGAGCTGCTCGCGCTCGCGCACGGGGGTCTGGCCGGTGATCACCGGAGCGCCGAGCAGCTCGCCCAGGGTCTGGAGCTGGTCCAGGTACTGCCCGATCACCAGCACGAGGTCGTCGCGGTGCCGCTCGGCGAGGTTGCCGACCACGGCCAGCTTGGAACGGGCGGTCGCGGCACGGCGGTAGCGCTCCTCCGGCTTCGCCGTGGCGTAGTCCATCCGCTCCGACTCGGTGAGGTCCACCCGCACCTCGACGCAGTCGGCGGCCGCGACCCAGCCCTGCGCCTCCAGATCGCGCCAGGGCACGTCGTAGCGCTTCGGCCCGATCAGGCTGAAGACGTCACCCTCACGACCGTCCTCGCGCACCAGCGTCGCGGTGAGGCCGAGGCGGCGCCGGGCCTGGATCTCGGCGGTCATGCGGAACACCGGCGCCGGCAGCAGGTGGACCTCGTCGTAGACCACCAGGCCCCAGTCCTCGCGGCCGAGCAGGGCCAGGTGCGGGTAGACGCCCCGCCGCCGGGTGGCAAGCACCTGGTAGGTGGCGATGGTGACCGGCGCGATCTCCTTGCGCGCGCCCGAGTACTCCCCCACCTGCGCGGGCTCGACCGTGGTGCGGGCGAGCAGCTCGTCGCGCCACTGTCGCGCAGCCAGGGTCGAGGTGACCAGGACCAGCGTGCGCGCCCCGACCGCCGCCATCGCGCCCAGCCCGACCAGTGTCTTGCCCGCGCCGCAGGGCAGCACGATCACACCGGAGCCGGCGGGTGCGAAGGCCGCGGCGGCCTCGGTCTGGTAGCGGCGCAGCGCGAACGGCTTGCCGGTCGCGGCGTGCGTCCCGCGCAACTGGATCGCGAGCGGGGCGCCCTCGACGTAGCCGGCGCGGTCGTCGGCGGGCCAGCCGAGCGCGAGCAGCGCCTGCTTGAGCCGCCCGCGCTCACCCAGCGGGACCCGCGCTCGGCCGCGGTCCAGGCGGTCGGCCAGCAGCGGGCCGGCCTGCCTGGAGCGGACGACCTCCTCCAGCACCGCCGGCTGGCTCGACTCGAGCACCAGGTGGTCGGGGTCGGCGGGGTCGGCGCGCAGCACCAGGCGGCCGTAACGGCCCATCGTCTCGACCAGGTCGGCGAGCAGGCCGGGCGGCACCGGGTAGCGCGAGTGCTCGACCAGGGCGGCCTGCACCTGCCCGGGCTCGAGGCCGGCGGCGCGGGCGTTCCACAGCGCCAGCGGGGTGAGCCGGTAGGTATGGACGTGCTCCGGGCTCTTCTCCAGCTCGGCGAAGGGAGCGATCGCCACCCTGGCGGCATCCGCGCCAGGATGGTTCACCTCGAGCAGGATGCTCCGGTCGCTCTGGACGATCAGGGCGCCGTCAGCCACGCCCCGCCTCCTGGAGCCCGGGCGGCGAGCTCGGCGAGTGCGGCGCCAGGTCGCGACCAGGGGACGAGGTGCGCGGGGCAGGGCCGCTCGCGCCGTTGCCGGCCACCTCGCCGCCGGTCGCGGAGGCCGTGGCGCGCAGGTGCGCGACCAGCTCGTCGGGCCCGGTCGCCGCGACGGCGGGCCGGGGCGTGCCGAGGCCGCCGGGGAACGGCCGGCCCTGGTGACGAACGGCCTTGCGCGACTCCAGCCGCGGGCTGCCGTCCGGCTCCTCCGCCAGCGGCGCCTCGCCGGCCTTGCGCAGCGCGACCAGCAGCTCCCGCTGCGAGCGCTGCGTGACGGCCACGCCCGGGGCGAGCTCGCGCAGACCGAGCCGCCGTCCGGCGGCGGAGCGCACCAGCCCTGCGACCAGGGCCGGATCGCCCCGCAGATAGGTGCTCGCCGCACCGACGCGCAGCCGGCCGTGGCGGCGCTCCGCATCGCCGACCAGGTACTCGAGCGCCTGGGGCAGGGGCGTGGTCGACCGCTCCCGCAGGAAGTCGAGCAGGTCCCGGGCGCTGAGGCCCTCGTCCAGGGCGCGCCGCAGGCTGGGCTCGTGGATGCGCCATGCGCCGCCCCGCTCGCGGTCGGCGAGCAGCGCCAGGCGGGCCTCCACGCTCGGCGCCAGCCCGTCGGGAGCGACCACGGTCAGGTCGCCGGCGACCAGCAGGCGATCCGATCCGTCGGGCAGCGCCTCGCCCATGGCTCCGGCCAGCTCGCCCGCGTCCGCGCCGGCGGACCACAGCGCGGCGGCCGGACCGGCGGCGACGCGCGCGGCGGCCGCCACCGCCAGGCCGAGCAGCTCGGCCAGGGCGAGCACCAGCCGCGCGACCTCCCGGTGCGCGTCCGGCCCGGACGGGTCGGCGCCGAGCGCTGCCCAGGCGCCGGTCGCCGGCCACGGCGAGGACCAGCCGCCGTGCTGCGGCACGGCGACGGTCGGCAGGCCGCCGTCATGGTCGGGCCAGGCCAGCGGTTGGCGCCAGGCGAGCAGGTCGGCGAGAGCGTCCGGGGCGACGCCACGGCCGGCCGGCAGCCCGGCGAGGGTCCCGACCAGACCACGACGCCGCGCGGTCGCGGCCGAGCGCCGGTGGCTGCCGAGCGGGCGCACCCGTTCGGCCCCGGCGGCGGCGAGGCCGTGGCGGGCGGCGAGATGGTCCTCGAAGGCGAGGTCGCGATCGCGCCACGCCACCGCGAGGTCGGCCCAGCGCCTGGCCCTGGAGCCCGCCAGCCAGGCGTCCGCCTCCGGTCGCAGCCCCAGCGTCCGGTGCTCCCACGGGCCGCCGACCGCGAGCAGCCCGGCCTCGACCAGCAGGTCCACCAGCAGGCCCGCCTCGTCCTCCGGCAGGTCCAGCTCGCGCGCGAGCCGCTTGAGGTCGCGCACCGCGACCGTGCCGGCCTGGGTGAGCGGCGCCGGGTCGCGGTCGAGCCGGGTGAGAAGGCCCTCGGCCGCCAGCACCAGGCGCAGCGCGGCGGCGCGTGCACGCTCGGGCCCTCCTGGCACGGGCTCGAGCGGATCGAGCCGCGGCGGCACCGGCCAGCGCGGGAACACCAGGCCGCCGCGCAGGCCGATGCGCGCCTCCCGCGGCACCACGAACTGGCTGTAGCTGGTGGGCAGGAGCAGGCCGTGGTCGAGCAGCCAGCGCGCCGGCTCGGCGTCGGGATGGGTGGCGAAGCGGCCGTCGTCGACCCCCATGACGGTCATCGGCCCGGGGGCGGCCAGCGCCTGGTCGAGCAGGCGTCGGGCGGGCTCGTCGGCCTCGGCCAGGGTCCTGCCGACCACCTCCGCGTCGGCCAGGGCGGCGCCGACCGCCGTGACCAGGCCAGCCTTGTGGGCGATGCGACCGGTCTGGAGGCCGAGGCGCCAGGCGATGCGCTCGAGCTGGTCGCGCGTGACGCCGATCTTGGCCAGCTCGGCCACGGAGGGGCCGAGGCGGCCCGGGTTGCCGAAGGGCGCGCCGAGACCGCGCGGGCCGGAGATGGTCCCGTCAGGGCCCGGCAGCGCAAGGCCCAGGGCGGCCAGCTCCTGGAGCGCTCGCCGCAGGCAATCGGGCTCGAGCCCGGGGCCGGCGGCCTCGGCCACGGCGGCCACGGTGGTCGGCAGGCCGGCGACGGCCAGCAGCTCCGCGAGCTGCAGCGCCTCCCGATCGAGCGAGCGCAGCGCCGCGGCCAGCGACGACGGGCTGCCGGCGCGGCTGGCGAGCTGGGCGAACGTGTCCGGCGCCGGCTGGGCGAGCAGGTCCGGACGGCGGCCGAGCAGCAGGGCAAGCTCGGTACCGTCGAGGGCTGCCAGCGTCGCAGCGTAGCCGGGCACGGATAGCACCTCCTCGCAGAGTCGGAACGAGCCTGGCTCGCTTTCTCGGGGGGCGGCTCGAAGCTCGAGCGTACCGCAGTCCCGTGTCAGCCCGTGGCGCGCCAGGCGGCCGCGGCGCCCGCGAAGGCGGGGGCCACCTCGCGGGCGACCCGCTCCAGGTTCGCGCAGGCGGCCTCGTGGGTCACGCCCGGCGGGCGGGCCCACAGCGCCAGATGGGTGAAGGGCAGCCGCTCCTGGAGCTCGGTCAGCGCGCCCACGACGCCCTCGGCGGTGTCACACAGCACAGCCGAGCGCTTCAGCCGGGCCGCGTCGATCGGCGCCGGCGGCGGCTGGTCGCGGTCGGCGCTCCAGTCATTGTAGCGGTCGAGCTGGTAGGCGACGGCCGGCGCCAGCTCCGTCGCCCAGGTGCGCTCTGGGTCGTCGCTGACCCGCAGGTGCACGCCGATGACGATCGGGAAGCCCTCGACCGGCCGCCCCGCCCGCTCCAGCGCGGCACGCAGCGGCGGGTACGCCTGGGCCGACCGCTGGTAGCGGTAGTGCGCCAGCGCGAACCAGCCGTCGGCGATGCGCGCGGCCCGCTCCAGCGCCCGCTCAGCCATGCCGCCGAGGTAGATCGGCGGGCCGAGCGGCTGTGGCGAGCGGGGGCCGACCGGCAGGTCGCTGCCGCCCGGGCCGTCGGCCGCCACCCCTTCGGCAAAGGCGCGCCGCAGGTAGGCGACCTTCTCCTCGAGCAGGCGGCCGCGCCGGGAGCGGTCGACCCCGAAGGCGTCGAACTCCCGCTCCACCCAGCCGCCGCCGAAGCCGAGCAGCAGCCGGCCGCCCGCTATCAGGTCGACGACGCCCGCCTGCTCGGCCACGTCCCGCGGCCGGTACATCGGCAGCAGCAGCACGCCGGTGCCGAGCCTGATCCGCGAGGTCCGCGCCGCCACCGCGGCCAGGAACGGGAGCTGCTGCGAGAGGTGACCGTCCTCGACAGCGTGGTGCTCGCTGCCCCACACCGCGTCGAGGCCGAGCTGCTCGACCAGCACCGCCTCCTCCATGTACTCGGCGTAGCAGCGAGGATCGGGCTGCCGCCCGCCGCCGGGCCGCAGCTCCATCCATGCGCCGAAAGTCGCAGGTCGTGGCATTCCGTGCTCACCGTACCATTTGTGCGCGGTCCAGGCGCTTGCGGTCCAGGCTCTTCCCGGGCCTGGCTCAGCTCAGCTCGGCGTTGCTCCAGCCGCTCTCACGCTCGGCGAACTGCGCCGCGACCTGCGCCAGGAAGTCGTCGACCTCGTGCATGGCGTAGCCGCGCGGCAGCAGCGTGAAGCGCTTGGAGGCGATGTCGTGCGAGCTCAGGCGCGGGTGGCCGCCGAGGGGGTCGCCGGCGACGCGGGCAAGCTCGACGGCGACGCGACCGAGGAACTGGTTCACCTCGTCGAGGCTGTAGCCGTGCGGCGCCCAGCTGAAGGTCTTGGAGGCGACGTCGTGGGCGCTCAGCGGGCGCCGAGGCGGCGGCGCCTCGGGCAACGGGAGCTGCCGCAGCGCTGCCAGCGGAGGCTGCAGCGGCGCACGGCGCGCCGAGTGCCACTGCTCCGCCTCGGCCAACGCCCGGTGCAGCCGCTCGAGGCGGTCCACCAGCACGTCGAGGTACTCGTCGACCGCGAACATCGCGTAGCCGTACCAGGCGCCGTTGAAGGTCTTGTCCCTGACCTGCGGCGGCGTGATCAGCGGTTCCTCGTCCAGCAGCACGACGCCGCGCCCGGCGATGCGCGCCTGCAGGCGCGCCACATCCCGGGCGACCTTCCCGAGGAACTGGTCGACCTCACTGACGCGGTAACCGCGGCGGACCTTTTTGAAGGCCTTCCTCTTGATGGCCTCGGGCGTGAGCCGTACGTCGGCATCCATAGGCCGGCACCTCTCGCAGCGCCGATTTCACGATGACCCTAACATCTGGCGCCACCTCCGCACCACGCACCGCGGGGCCCGATCGGTCCGCCGAATCCTTGCGGTACTGTTACCAGGAGTACGGAGCCGAGTGGGAGGAAGCCAGTGAGCCAGCCACGCGCCGTCCGCGGTGCCACGTCCGAGGTCCGCCGGGTCGCCGTCCTCGGCGCCGGGACCATGGGCGCCGCCATCGCCGCTCACGCCGCCAACGCCGGACTCGACGTCGACCTGCTGGACATCGCGCCGACCGTGCTGACCGAGGAGGAGCGCGCTCGCGGCCTCACCCTCGACCATCCCAAGGTGCGCAACCGCATCGTCCGGGCCGGGTTCGAGCGGATGGTGAGGGCCCGCCCGGCGGCCTTGGCGAGCCCCAGGCTGGCCGAGCGCATCCGCCTGGGCAACTTCGAGGACGATTTCGACCGGATCGGCGCCGCCGACTGGGCAATCGAGGCGATCGTCGAGATCCTCGCCACGAAACAGGAGGTCATGGCCCGAATCGAGAAGGTGGCGAAGCCGACCGCCCTGGTGACCTCCAACACCTCCGGAATACCGCTCAGCGCCATTTCCGAGGGCCGTTCCGCGGAATTCCGTCGCCGATTTCTCGGGACTCATTTCTTCAACCCGCCACGGTATCTGAAGCTGGTCGAGCTGATCCCCACCGCCGACACCGGTCCCGAGGTGCTGGACCGCACGCGCGCGCTCGTGGAGCAGGTGCTCGGCAAGGGGCCGGTGGTGGCCAAGGACAGCCCCAACTTCATCGCCAACCGGCTCGGCAGCTTCGCCGCCATGCACGACGTGCGCTACGCCTTCGAGCACGGCTACTCCGTCGAGGAGGTCGACGCGCTCAGCGGCCCGCTGGTCGGCCGGCCCAAGACCGCCACCTTCCGCCTGCTCGACCAGGTCGGCCTGGACGTGGCGGTCGGCGTGGCGCGCAACCTCTACCAGCTGGTCCCCGACGACGAGTCCCGCGAGCTGCTGCGCGTGCCCGAGCAGCTCGAGCGGATGCTCGCCGCGAGCCGCCTCGGCCTCAAGACCGGGGCAGGCTTCTACCGTCGCGACAAGCGCGACGGCGAGACCGTGTTCGACGTGGTCGACCTCGACAGCGACACCCTCGAGTACCGGCCCGGCCAGCGGCCGCGGCTCCCGATCGTCGCGATCGCGCGCGAGCGGGAGGACCTGGGCGCGCGCCTGCGCCTGCTGCTCGACCGCGCCGACGAGGACCGCGGCGCCCGCTACGTGCGCGACACCCTGCTCCCCTCCCTGGCCTACGCGGCACGCCGCGTGCCCGAGATCGCCGACTCGCTGCTCGAGGTCGACCACGCCATGGAGTGGGGCTTCGGCCATGAGGCCGGCCCCTTCCGCACCTGGGACCTGATCGGCGTGCGCCGCGCGGTCGACGAGATGGACCGGCTCGGCATCGAGGTGGCCGGCTGGGTCCGGGCCTTCCTCGCGGCGGGCAACCAGCGCCTGTACTCGGACGGCGACGTCTACAGCCCGGTCAGCGGCAGGTACGCGCCGGTGCCGCGCGATCCCAGGGCGATCGATCTCGACCACCTCAAGGCCGAGGGTCTCCAGGTGGCCGCCAACGACTCGGCCAGCCTGGTCGACCTCGGCGACGGCGTGCTCTGCCTCGAGATCCACTCGCCGGCCAGCGCGATCGACGCCGGCGTGCTGGAGCTGGGCCACCGTGCCCTCGAGGAGCTGGAGGCCGGGCCGTGGCTGGGGCTGGTGATCGCCAGCCAGGCGCGCAACTTCTGCGTCGGCGCCAATCTCGCGGAGGTCGGCATGGCCGCCTACCAGGGCGCCTACGATCAGGTGAAGGAGGGGGCGCTGGCGCTGCAGAGCCTGCTCATGGGGTTCCGCTTCGCCTCCAAGCCGGTGGTGGCGGCACCGCACGGCCAGACGCTCGGCGGCGGCGCCGAGATCTGCCTGCACGCCGACCGCGTCGTCGCCGCGCTCGAGACCTACATCGGCCTGGTGGAGGCCGCGGTCGGGCTGCTCCCCGCCGGCGGCGGCTGCAAGGAGCTGGTGCGCCGCATCGTCAGCCCCGCGATGCGCGCCGGCGACGGCGCCCCGCCGCTGCCGTTCGTCCAGCGCGTGCTGGAGACGATCGGGACCGCCAAGGTGGCCACCAGCGCGGTCGAGGCGCGCGAGCTGGGCTTCCTCGGCGACGACGATCGCGTCGTGCTGCACCCGGACCACCTGCTCCATGCCGCCAGGCACGAGGTCCTGGCGCTCGCCGACGGCTACCAGGCACCGTTGCGCGAGCGTTCGGTCTACGCCGCCGGCCTGCCGACCCTGGCCGCGCTCGAGATCGGCGTGCGGACCCTGGGCTGGAGCGGCTTCGCCAGCGACCATGACGTGCTGATCGGCGGCAAGCTGGCGCGGGTGCTGTGCGGCGGCGAGCTCTCCGCCCCGCAGTGGGTCGACGAGGAGCGCTTCCTCGCCCTGGAGCGCGAGGCCTTCGTCGAGCTGCTGCACGAGCAGAAGACCATGGAACGCATCCAGCACATGCTGACGGCGGGCAAGCCGCTGCGGAACTGAGAGGCGTCAGGGGAACTGAGAGGAGCCACCATGAAGCAGGCAGTCATCGTCGCGGGAGCGAGGACCGCGGTGGGCCGGGCGCCGCGGGGCGCGCTGCGCGCCACCCGGCCCGACGACACCGCCGCGGCGGCCATCGCCGAGGCGGTCAAGCGCGCGGACGGCCTGGAGGCGGCCGAGGTCGAGGACGTGATCCTTGGCTGCGCGGTGCCCGAGGGAGCGCAGGGCATGAACGTCGCCCGGCTCGCCGCCGCGCGCGCCGGGCTGCCGGCCAGCGTGCCCGGGCAGACCGTCAACCGCTTCTGCTCCTCGGGCCTGCAGGCCATCGCCAGCGCCGCGGAGCGGATCATGGCGGGGTTCGCGACCACCGTCGTGGCCGGCGGCACCGAGTCGATGTCCCTGGCGCCGGCGCCGGCGGCCAACTTCTCGCCCAACCCCGCGCTGGTGCGCGGGCACCCCGAGTACTACATGGGCATGGGCCTGACCGGCGAGGTGGTGGCCGAGCGCTACGGCATCAGCCGCGAGGACCAGGACGCCTTCGCGCTGCGGTCGCACCAGCTGGCCGCCCAGGCGGTGGACTCCGGCCGCTTCGACCCCGAGATCGTCCCGCTCCAGGTCTCCCTCGACTGGGTCGACGACCAGGGCGAGCAGCGGCACGACGAGACCACCTTCGCGCGCGACGAGGGACCGCGCCGCGACACCTCCGCCGCGGCGCTCGCCGAGCTCAAGCCGGTGTTCAAGCAGGGCGGGACCATCACCGCCGGCAACTCCTCGCAGCGCAGCGACGGCGCCGCGGCCGTGGTGGTGATGGAGCAGGGCCGTGCCGAGCGGTTCGGCCTCGACCCGCTCGCCCGGTTCGTCGCCTTCGCCGTGGGCGCGGTCCCGCCCGAGGTGATGGGCGTCGGGCCGACGGTGGCGATCCCCCGTGCGCTCGAGCTGGCTGGCCTGAAACTGGACGACATCGACCTGATCGAGTTGAACGAGGCGTTCGCCTCGCAGAGCCTCGCGGTCATCCGCCAGCTCGGCCTCGACCTCGACAAGGTGAACGTCAACGGTGGCGCGATCGCCCTTGGCCATCCCATGGGCGCCACCGGCAGCAAGCTCACCATCCAGCTCCTGGCCGAGATGGCCCGGCGCAACGCCCGCTACGGCATGGTCACGATGTGCGTGGGTGGCGGCATGGGCGCCGCCGGCATCTTCGAGAACCTGCGGAACTGAGGCTACGGCCGGGTGACGCGGCCGAGGAACACGATCTGGCCGCTGTCGAGGTCGCGGACCAGGAACAGGAAGGGGCGGTCGACGCGCAGCTCGACCAGGCCCCGCGGCACGGCCACGCTGACCAGGACCATGCTGGCGCCGGTGGCGGCCGCGGCGGTGGTGCCGCGCTCGTCCACCTCGACGTGGGCCCGCTGCACCACCTGGTCGATCCGCAGCGACTCGGCCTCGCTGATGCCAGAGAAGTCGGCCGCGTCGGTGAATGCGGTCCGCGCGCCGAGCGCCACCAGCGCTGGGCGCAGGTCATGGCTCGAGTCGAAGGTGAACTTGGGCAGCGCGAGCCGGACCTGCCGCGGCCGCAGCCGCCTGAGCGCCCCGCCAAGCCGCTCCGCGTCCAGGCCGCGCTGGAACGCGGCGAACCCGCCGGCCTCGGGCAGGACCACGTCCATCGCAAACCGCCCACCGCGGTAGGGCAGCTCGACCGCGCGCCACCCGTCGCCCTCGGCGTAGCCGAGCCTGGCCTCGCGGTGCAGCATGTCCACCTCGATCCGGCCGCCGTCGAGCAGGTGGAAGGGCTCTGGCCGGGTCTCGCCGGGGTCGAACGCCTCCAGCCAGCGGGCCTCGAGGTAGACCGCGTTGGTGAGCACCAGCCGGGTGTCGACGGAGATCGACCCCGGGCCGAACAGCCCGGTGATCCGGCCGGCGGTCTGCTCGGCGACCAGGCGGTTGACGGCCCGGCGGGCACCCTCGGGGTCGCGCCCGAAGTCGGCCTGGCGCAGGCCAGCGTGGAAGGCGCCGGTGAGCAGGTCGACCAGCTCCGGCCGCAGCGGGAGCCCGGCCTGCGCCCAGACCGAGTTGGAGATGCGCAGCTCCAGCTCGTCCTCGGCGGCCCGCTCGGCGAGGCCGCTGTCGAGCGCGGCGGCGACCTCGGCCAGGCGCACGGGAGGCAGGTCGGCGCGCAGCACGGCGCCGATCTCGTCGGCGGTGGCGCCACGGGCGCCCGGCAGCACCATGGCGAGCACCGTGGCGACGCTCGACGGCGACAGCACCAGGTTCTCCTCGCCCGCGCCGAGCTGCCGGTACAGGTCGAGGGCGAAGCCGGTCCAGGCGCGCACCAGGGCGCTCGTCCCGGCACGCGGAGTCGCCGCCATCGCGCTAGCGCCTGACGCCGGCGAGCTGCCGCGACTGGGCGACCAGCCGGTCGCGCTGGTCCCACACCTCGACCTCCTCGTCGAACCAGCCACCCTGCACCAGCCGCCCGCGCGCGGCGCAGCGCAGCCACCCCGCGGCGGGCAGGTCGCGCAGGTAGACCGTCAGCTCCACGGTCGGTGCCCAGCTCATGATGCCCAGCTCGAAGGTGGCCGGCGGCAGCACGTCCACCGCCTGCAGCAGCCCGAGCGGGTCGGGCGGCCGGTCGTCGCGGAAGCGCACCCAGCCACGGACCTCCAGCCTGCCGGAGGGCCTGCCCCAGACCCAGCCAGCGGTCGCCGGATCGAGCCGCAGGTCGAGCCGCTCGAGGATGGCGACCCGCATACCGCCGCCGGGCAGTTCCGCCTGGCCTGGTATGCACTCGTCCAGCGGCGGCAGCATGGGCGGCCCGCTGTCCGCGCGCCACTCGGGCTCGGCGCGCGGCTCGAGCCGGCCGGCGCTGACCAGCGTCTCCAGGCGGGGCTGACCCTGCTGCAGGAGGGTCACCCGGGCGCTCGACACCGAGCGGCCGCTGCGCAGCGCCCGCACCTCCAGCTCGGCCGGACCGATCGAGGGTGACGCCAGGAAGTGGCCGCTGACCGCCAGCGGGTGGGGCTGCCCGGTCACCGTGAGCGCCGCCCGGGTCGCCAGCGCCAGCAGGTAGCCGCCGTTCGGGCGGCTACCGATCGTCCAGCCCGGGTCGACGGTGGCGCTGAAGCCCTCCGCGGTCGGCAGGATCGCCGTGGCGAGGTCGAACTCGAAGGTCTTCACCTCCGGGCTACACGCCGCCCTGGACCCGCGAGAGCAGGGTCTGGGCGGTGGAGCGCAGCCGGGCGTCGAGGGCGTCCATCAGCATGACCACCGCCTCGGCGGCCCACTCGGCCGCCAGGCACTGCTCCTCCAGGTTGGCCAGGTCGCGCACTTCGCGGTAGTCGACGATGCGCGAGGCGCGCCGGTCGTCGAGCCGCTCCCAGGACAGGATGCGGCCGACCGCGGTCTCGATCGCCATGCGCTCGGCGAACAGGTCGTCGAACAGCCGCTTGGTGGCGGTGCGCTCCTGCATGTCCAGGTAGACCCCGGCACGCACGGCGCCGTTGGCGGTGAAGGCCACGTCGTAGAAGCCGAACGGGCCCGCGGCGAAGCCGACCCAGTTCTCGTAGCCGAACTTGGGCACGCGGAAGCCCGGCCTGCGGCGCGCCACCGACTCGAACATCGTCCGGAAGAAGCTGTGGCGCACCTCGGCGGGCTGCAGGCCGCCGTCCTTCTCGGAGGCGAGCGGCGGTGGGACCGAGGGGATGTGACTGGCGTCCCGCTTGGGGAGCGGGGAGAGCACCGGGGAGGGCGAGGGTGGCGGTGGTGGAGGTGGCGGCGACGGCGGTGGCGGCGACGGTGGCGACGGTGGGGATGGCGACGGTGGTGGCGGCGACGGTGGTGGCGGCGACGGCGACGCGGTCGGCACGCCCCCCAGCGGTCCCTGCCGCCGGCTGGCCTTGCGCCAGTTCCGCGGCTGGACCACCACGTCGAGGACGGGGGCCGGCAGCGACCGGCCGATCCTGACCAGGCCAAGCTCGACCCCGAAGAAGTCGACCTTGGAGTCGGTGCGGTCGTTCAGCCAGTCAAGGGTGCGCCGTGACTCCTGGTCGAAGCGCGGGGCGGCCCAGACCACCACCGCGGACTCCAGCGTGGAGGCGTGCATGATGAGCTGGCCGAGCTGGTTGTGGTCGGCCTCCTCGAGGCGGTTCTCTATCACGATCGGGCGCCCGAGCACGTCTGTCCCGAGCACGTTGAACGAGCCGTTGTCGCCGTGGACCTCGCGCTGCATCGGCGTGATGTCGATGCCGAGAGTCTGGCCCAGAAGGTCGACGTTCTGGACGAACCAGGGGGTCAGGTCAGGAAGCTGCTCACCCCAGAACGACCGCAGGTCGAGCCGCTCGAGGCGACCGAGGCCCAGCCGCTCCAATTCCATACGGGCCGCCATCCCACTCCTCTCCGTTGCCCCCTTCGAAGGCCAGTTGTACCGCGTCCCGATGGGGCGCCGTCAAACCCGTCAGATCGTTTAAACTACTGAGACTAGTAAGATCTAGTGCCATCCCGAAGGGGAAGGCAGCCCGCCTTGACCAATTTCCACAGGTCAAACGGGTGCAAGCCAGACGCAGGCGAGCGGGGGCAATGTCACTCTAGCTGAAGTGGGCTGGCCATCCCAGCTGATCTCCTCGGCTTCGATCATGCCGAGGTTGCCGACGTTGGAGCCGCCGTACAACTCGGAGTCGCTGTTGAGCACCTCAGCCCAGCGTCCGGCCCGGGGAAGGCCGACGCGGCGGTTGTGACGCGGCACGGGCGAGAAGTTGCACAGGCAGACCAGCGGCTCGCGCCCGGTCGACCAGCGGATGAACGAGATCGCGTTGTTGTCCACGTCGTTGGCGTCGATCCAGGCGAAGCCCGCCGGGGAGCTGTCCAGCTCCCACAGGGCCGGGTGCTCGCGCTCCACCCGGTTGAGGTCGCCGACCAGGCGCTGGACCCCGGCGTGATCCTCGCCGGCGAGCGCCTCCCAGTCCAGCGAGCGCTGGTGCGACCACTCCGACTCCTGGGCCAGCTCGCAGCCCATGAACAGCAGCTGCTTGCCGGGGTGGGCCCACATGAAGGCGAGGTAGGCGCGCAGGTTGGCGAAGCGACGCCAGGCATCGCCAGGCATCTTGCTCAGCAGCGACCGCTTGCCGTACACCACCTCGTCGTGGCTGATCGGCAGCACGAAGTTCTCGCTGAACGCGTACATCAGCGAGAAGGTGAGCTGGTGGTGGTGGAAGCGGCGGTACACGGGGTCCCTGGAGATGTACTCCAGGGTGTCGTGCATCCACCCCATGTTCCATTTGAAGCCGAAGCCGAGTCCGCCCAGGTGCACCGGGCGCGAGACGCCCGCCCAGGCGGTCGACTCCTCGGCCACGGTGATCGCGCTCGGGTGGTTGCGGTAGACGGCGCTGTTCAGGCCCTTGATGAAGTCGATCGCCTCCAGATCCTCGTTGCCGCCGAAGCGGTTGGGGACCCACTCCCCCGGCTTGCGCGAGTAGTCGAGGTAGAGCATGGAGGCGACCGCGTCGACCCGCAGCCCGTCGAGGTGGAACTCCTCGAGCCAGTACAGCGCGCTCGCGACCAGGAAGTTGCGCACCTCGTTGCGGCCGTAGTTGAAGATCAGCGAGCCCCAGTCCGGATGCTCGCCCCGGCGCGGGTCCTGGTGCTCGTACAGGGCGGTGCCGTCGAAGCGGGCCAGCGCCCAGGCGTCCCTTGGGAAGTGCGCCGGCACCCAGTCCATCAGCACGCCGATGCCCCGCTGGTGCAGCTTGTCCACCAGGTAGCGCAGGTCGTCGGGGCTGCCGTAGCGCGCGGTCGGGGCGAAATAGGAGGTCACCTGGTAGCCCCACGAGCCCTCGAAGGGATACTCGGAGATTGGCATCAGCTCGACGTGGGTGAAGCCGAGGTCGTCCACGTACGGGGGCAGCTCGGCGGCGAGCTGGCGGTAGTCCAGGCCCCTGCGCCACGAGCCGAGATGGACCTCGTAGACGGAGATCCGGGAGTCGGTCCGCTGGCGCTCGCCGCGGGCCGCCATCCACGCCTCGTCGCTCCAGCGGTAGCTCGAAGCGTGGATCACGCTGGCCGTGGCCGGCGGTACCTCGGTGGCGAAGGCGAGCGGGTCGGCCTTGAGGACCACGGCGCCGTCCTGGCTGAGCACCTCGTACTTGTACCTCTCGCCGGTGCCGGCGCCAGGCACGAACAGCTCCCAGATCCCGGACGAGCCGAGCATGCGCATCGGGTGGACGCGACCGTCCCAGCCGTTGAAGTCGCCGACCACCCGCACCGAGCGGGCGTTGGGAGCCCACACCGCGAAGGCGGTCCCGGCCACCCCGTCAAGCACCATCGGGTGCGCCCCCAGCCGCTCCCACAGCCGCTCGTGCCTGCCCTCGCCGAACAGGTACTGGTCCAGCTCGCCGACGGTGGGCAGGAAGCGGTAGGGGTCGTCCAGGGTGATCACGCGCCCGCCTTCGGCAACCTCGAGCCGATAGCGGGGCACGGCCTCGGCCGTCAGGGTTCCCTCGAACAGGCCGGCCGGGTGGACCTTGTCGAGGAGGGCACGCTGGCCGTCGACCAGCACCGCGACCTGGCGGGCGGCCGGCCGCAAGGCGCGCACCCGCACCCGCCCGCCCTCGGCGTGGGCGCCGAGCACGCGGTGTGGCTCGTGGTGCTCGCCGCGCACCAGGCGCTCGATCTCCTCCTGCAATGGCATGGGCGCTGCCTCTGCGTCTCGGTCTACCGGCGGTTGTGGGGGGATTCCAGGGTAGCCTCTCTGTTGCCGAGAAGCCGCTGCACGCCACCGAGCGGGATGGTCAGCCACGCCGGCCGGTGCCTGGCCTCGTACATCACCTCGTAGACCGCCTTGTCCAGCTCGTAGGCGCGCAGCAGCAGCTCGGGCTGGTCCGGGAGCCAGCCGCCCTGCGCCGCCAGCTCCAGGTAGGCGCCCAGGAAGGCGCGGCGGTTGGCCTCGATCCAGCTCTGCGCCAGCTGCCCGAGGCGGGCCAGCTCCGCCCTGCTCGGCCCTGGCGTGTCCGGGTCCTCGCCGAGCACCAGCGGCTGGTGCGCGGCGTAGTCGAATGAGCGCAGCATGCCGGCCACGTCCTGCAGCGGGCTCGCCAGGCGGCGGCGCTCCTCGAGACTGCGGGCCGGCTCGCCCTCGAAGTCGATCACCATCCAGCGCTGCCCCACCCGAAGCACCTGGCCCAGGTGGTAGTCGCCGTGGATCCGCTGGAGGTGCAGGGCCGGGCCGGCCGCGCGCAGCGCCATGGCGTAGACCTCCTCGATCTCGCGGCGGTGCGGCGCGAGCTCGGGCACCAGTGCGGCGACCTGGGTGAGCTGGCCGACCAGCCGGGCGCTCAGGCGGCCGAGGTCGGGCTGCCCCTCCTTCACCTTGGGAAGGGCCTCGCCCAGGGCCGCGTGCAGCGCCGCGGTGAGCCGGCCCAGCTCGCGCGCCTCGCCGGCGAAGTTGCCCGGGTCGTTGGACTCGAAGTGGTCGGCGATCCGCTCGGTGGCGAGCTTCCAGCCCTCGACACTGCCGGCGTAGAAAGGCTGCAGCACACCGAGGGTGGAGCCGAGCCCTTCGATCCAGCCGAGCGGCTCGGGGCAGGCGTCGAACCCCTTGGCCGTGAGGGCTCTGGTGAGCTCCAGCTCGGGGTTCTCGCCCGGCTGCAGGAGGCGGAACAGCTTGAGGATCAGGCGGTTGGAGAACACCAGCGAGGAGTTGGTCTGCTCGGCGTCGAGCAGCTTGCCCGGACCGCGCAGGCTCTCGGTCCAGTTGGGCGAGCGGTGGAAGCGGAGCTGCTCCAGCGACACCGCGCGCGCGAGCAGGTCGAGGAAGACGGCGCCCAGGCGCTCGTCGGCGGTCGCGTCGTAGAAGATCCCGTCGCGGGGTGGCTTCGTGGCCTCGAGGATCACCGCGTTCGGGTGGCGCTCCACCAGCGACCGCACCTCGAAGCCGCGGTCGTGGCCCATCGGCAGGTGATAGCGCTCGGTGCCGCCGTCGCTGTACGCCACCCCGGCGACGACCGCGTAGAGCGCGGGCCGAGCGCTGCGCAGCGGCACGTTGGCCTCGATGCGGACCTCAGCGATCCGCCGCGCCTTGCCGGCGAACCAGCGCTGGCGGGGCAGGAATGCGGCGAGAGCGGACTCGAGCTCGGTCATCGGCAAACCCTCTGGGGGCACTAGCGGGAGCGGAGGTGGAGGACGTGGGCTGACTCGACATCGGGGTCGAGGCGGACGAAGTTGGAGGGTCCGTGCCAGGTCCAGCTCTGACCGGTCAGCTCGTCGTGGACCTCGAAGGGCCCGACCTCCCAGTCGAGCCCGAGAGCGGGCAGCCAGAGGTGCACCAGGCTCTCACGGACCTCGTGTGGCTCGAGGTTGCAGACCACCAGCACCACGTCGTCGCCGTGGCGCTTCGAGTAGGCGATGACGTCGGGCGAGTCCACCAGATGGAAGCGGAGGTTCCGCAGCCAGTGCAGCGCCGGGTGGGCCCGGCGGATCAGGTTCAGGCGAGCGATGTACGGCGCCAGCGACGGCTGCGACCAGTCGCGCGGGCGGTACTGGAACTTCTCCGAGTCGAGGTACTCCTCGGCGCCCGGCTCCCGCGGCGTCCTCTCGCACAGCTCGAAGCCCGAGTACATGCCCCACGAGGGCGACATCGTGGCGGCCAGGGTGGCGCGCACCTTGAACGCCGCCGGGCCACCGTGCTGCAGGTAGGCGGTGAGGATGTCGGGGGTGTTGACGAAGAGGTTGGGCCGGAGGTAGTCGGCCGGCTCCCGCTGGGTCAGCTCGGTGAGGTACTCCTCCAGCTCGGCCTTGGTGTTCCTCCAGGTGAAGTAGGTGTAGGACTGGGTGAAGCCGACCTTGGCGAGCACCTTCATCATCGGCGGGCTGGTGAACGCCTCCGAGAGGAAGATCACCTCCGGGTGCTCGGTCTTGACCGCGTTGAGCAGCCACTCCCAGAAGCGCACCGGCTTGGTGTGCGGGTTGTCGACCCGGAAGATGCGCACGCCGTGGGCGATCCAGTGGTCGAGGATCCCCTTGCAGGCGGCGTGCAGCGCGGGGGCGTCGGGGCTGTCGAAGTTCAGCGGGACGATGTCCTCGTACACCTTGGGGGGGTTCTCGGCGTGCGCGATCGAGCCGTCGGGCCGGATCCGGAACCACTCCGGGTGCTCCTTGATCCAGGGGTGGTCGGGCGAGCACTGCAGCGCGTAGTCGAGCGCGATCTCGATGCCCAGGCTCCTGGCCCGCGCCACCAGCTCGTCGAAGTCCTCGATGGTCCCGAGGTCGGGGTGGACCGCCTCGTGGCCGCCGGCCTCGCTGCCGATCGCCCAGGGGCTGCCCGGATCGTAGCGCCCTGCCTCCAGTGCGTTGTTGCGCCCCTTGCGGTGGCTGTGCCCGGTCGGGTGGATCGGCGGCAGGTACGCCACGTCGAAGCCCATCTCCGCGATGGCCGGCAGGCGCTCGGCCGCGTGCTTGAGGGTGCCGCTGGAGGTCGCGGTCGCGCCCTCGGAGCGGGGGAAGAACTCGTACCAGGCGCTGTAGAGGGCCCGCGGGCGGTCGACCCAGACTCCCAGCCGCCCGGAGCGGGTGCGGTCGCCAGGAGGGTAGCTCTCGAGCAGCTCCGCCGCCGCGGGGTCCGTGGCCGCGGCCAGCCGTTCGGCCTGGTCAGAGGTTGCCGCGGCGCCGCGCAGGCCGGCGGCCGCGTCGAGGAGCGGGCCGCGGCGCTGCGCCGGCAGCCGGGCGGACGCACGCTCCAGCAGCCGGGCGCCCTCCTCCAGCTCCAGCTCGACGTCGCGACCGGCGTCGAGCTTCTTGCGCGTCGCGCCCAACCACGTCGCCAGGTCGTCGGTCCACGCCTCGACCAGGAAGCCCCACAGGCCAGTTCGGGGCAGCGTGACCTCGGCCTCCCACTGGTGCAGGCCGTGGTTGACCTCGGTCATCCGTGCCCGTTGCGACTGCCGCTCGCCGGGGCCGAGCAGACGCACCGCGGCGGCCACCACCACGGTGTGCCCGTCGCGGAAGATCGTCGCCCGTACCGGCACCGTCTCTCCCGCGACCGCGCGGGCCGGCCATCGCCCGCAGTCGACCTGGGGCCGGATCCCTTCGATGACGATTCGCCCGATCACAACAGCAACCTACCACCTGATGCGGAACCCGCCGGGGACGACGGCCGGGAAATTGCGGCGCGCCGGGACTTGTATAGTCGGGGAATCATGAGACCGCTACATCGCTTCACGGTGCTGCCCACCGTGCCGGAGCCTCTCAGACCGCTCTCCGGACTGGCCCGAAACCTGCGCTGGACCTGGCATCCGCCGGTGCAGGAGCTGTTCGCGGCGATGGACCCCGACGGCTGGGAGGCGTCGGGCCACAACCCCCTGCGCATGCTCAACGAGGCCGATGCCGCCGTGCTCCAGCGGGCCGCGGCCGATCCCGCCTTCCTGGCGCGGCAGACCACCGCGGCCGAGGACCTGACGCGCTACCTGCGGGAGCCACGCTGGTACCAGACGCTGGCCAGCGCACCGCGCCGGATCGCCTACTTCTCCCCCGAGTTCGGGGTCAGCGAGGTGCTGCCGCAGTACTCCGGGGGGCTCGGTGTGCTCGCCGGCGACCATCTCAAGGCGGCGAGCGACCTCGGCGTGCCGCTGGTCGGGGTCAGCCTGTTCTACCGCTCCGGGTACTTCCGGCAGGCGCTGACCGCCGATGGCCGCCAGGTCGAGGCCTACCCCGCGTTCAACCCCCAGGAGCTGCCCCTCGAGCTGATCACCGACGCCGGCAGGCCGCTGCGGATCAGCATCCGCCTGCCCGACGGCGTGCTGCTGTGGGCACAGATCTGGCGCGCCGACGTCGGCCGCGTGCCGCTGTTCCTGCTCGACTCGGACGTCGAGGGCAACGCCCCCGCCGAGCGCACCGTCACCGACCGGCTCTACGGCGGCGGCGGCGAGCACCGCCTGCGGCAGGAGATCCTGCTCGGCATCGGCGGGGTGCGGGCGCTGGAGGCGCTGGACCTCAAGGCCGAGGTGTTCCACACCAACGAGGGCCACGCCGGCTTCCTCGGTCTGGAGCGCGTCCGTCGCCTGGTCCAGGATGAGCGGCTCGACCCGGCCACCGCGATCGAGGCGGTGCGGGCCGGCACGATCTTCACCACCCACACCCCGGTCGAGGCAGGCATCGACCGCTTCCCCCGCTCGTTCATCGAGCGCTACTTCGGGCCCAGCGGGGTCGAGACCGGACTCGACGTCGACCGCATCATGGAGCTCGGGGCGGAGCCGGAGGGCGATGGCTCGATGTTCAACATGGCGGTCATGGGCCTGCGCCTGGCCCAGCGCGCCAACGGCGTGAGCCGCCTGCACGGCCAGGTCTCGCGGGAGCTGTTCCGCGGCCTGTGGGCCGGGTTCAGCACCGCCGAGGTGCCGATCCTTCACGTCACCAACGGCGTGCACGCCGGCACCTGGATCGAGCGCGACTGGGCCGAGCTGTTCGAGCGCTTCCTCGGCCCCGATTTCCGCACCTCCGACCGGCCCTGGACGCCGCTGGTCAACGCCTCCGACCTCGAGGTCTGGAAGCTGCGCCAGCGCGCCCGCCAGCGCCTGGTCGCCGACGTGCGCAGGCGCATGGCCACCGCCTGGCGGGCGCGTGGCGCCAGCGAGGGCCAGCTCGGCTGGATCACCCGCGCCTTCGACCCCGAGGTGCTGACCATCGGGTTCGCCCGGCGGGTGCCCTCGTACAAGCGCCTGACACTGCTGCTCAAGGACCGCGAGCGGCTCAGCCGCCTGCTGCTCGACCCCGAGCGGCCGATCCAGCTCGTGATCGCGGGCAAGGCACACCCGGCCGACGAGGGCGGCAAGGAGATGATCGCCGAGTTCGCCCGCTTCGCCGCCGACCCGAGCGTGCGCCACCGCATCGCCTTCCTGCCCGACTACGACATGGCCATGGCCAGGACGCTGGTGGCCGGCGCCGACGTCTGGCTGAACAACCCGCTGCGCCCCTACGAGGCCTGCGGCACCAGCGGCATGAAGGCCGCGCTCAACGGCAGCCTCAACCTGTCGATCAGGGACGGCTGGTGGGACGAGTGCTACGACGGCGAGAACGGCTGGGCGATCCCCTCGGCCGACGACCCCAGCATCCCACCGGACCGCCGCGACGAGCTGGAGGCGTCCGCCATCTTCGACCTGCTCGAGCACGAGATCGTGCCGCTGTTCTACGAGCGCGCCACCAGCCTGCCCAGCGGGTGGGTGGCGAAGGTCAAGCACAGCCTCGTCACCCTCGGCCCGGCCCTGCTCGCCTCGCGCATGGTCCGCGAGTACACCGACGACTACTACCTGCCGGCCGCGGAGGGGTCATGGCGCCTGCAGGCCGACGGTTTCGCCGCCGCCCGCCAGCTGGCCGCCTGGAAGGAGCGGGTGACCGCCGCCTGGCCAGGGGTGATGGTCCGCGACGTCAGCGGCGGCCGGGAGGAGCCGGCGCTCGGCTCCCGCCTCACGGTCCGCGCGGTGGTTGAGCTCGGCAACCTCGAGCCCGACGAGGTCGAGGTACAGATCGCCTACGGGAGCGTCGACGACGCCGACGAGCTGCGCGAGGTGGACGTGCTGCCGCTGAAGCAGGACGGCCAGGGGGCCCAGGACGGCTGGACCTTCGAGGGCGAGATTCCCCTGGCGACCCCGGGTGCGTTCGGCTACACGGTGCGCGTCGTCCCGCGCCATCCGAGCTTGATCCATCCGGCCGAGCTGGGCCTGGTCGCCTGGGCGTCGGGATAGTCCCAGGCGGGCGGCCCGGCCTTGACCGAGCCCCAGCGGGCGGCGAGCATGACGCCGACGCTGACCGACCCACCCGCTGGCACGCCCGAGGAGGCGCCATGGCCGGCACCACCACCGAGCCCTTGGTGGGGCGCACCGCCGTCGAGCTGGCCGCAGCGGTCCGCGACGGCAGGGTGAGCCCGCTCGAGGTCGTCGAGGCCCACCTCGGGCGCATCGCCGCCGTCGACCCGCGCATCCACGCCTTCCAGCTGGTCCGGCCGGACGTGGTGCGCGAGGAGGCGCGCGCCCTCGCCACCCACCCGGACCTTGCCGGACTGCCGCTGGCCGGCGTGCCCGTCGCCATCAAGGACAACGTCGACCTCGCCGGTTACCCCACCCGCATCGGCTCGCTGGCCTCCTCCGAGGCGCCCGTCGGCGACGACGACGAGCAGGTCCGGCGGCTGCGCCAGGCCGGCGCCGTGCCGATCGGCAAGACCACCCTGCCCGAGCTGGGCCTGTGGCCGTTCACCGAGACCGCCGCGTTCGGCGCCACCCGCAACCCCTGGAGCCTGGACCACACCCCGTCCGGCTCGAGCGGCGGCAGCGCCGCCGCGGTGGCAGCGGCCATGGTGCCGATCGCGCTCGGCAACGACGGCGGTGGGTCGATCCGCATGCCCGCCTCCTGCTGCGGGCTGGTGGGCCTCAAGCCGGGCCAGGGCGTGCTGCCGGCGGGCGAGATGAACTGGCTCGGCATGTCGGAGGGCGGCCCGCTCGCCACCACCGTCTCCGACCTCTCGCTCATGCTCGACGTGCTCGCCGGTGTGAGCAGCCACCGCGAGGTCGCGCCGCCGAGCCGGGCGCTGCGGATCGCCGCGTCCTCGCGACCCCCGGCCACCGGCGTGAAGGTCCACCCAGAGGTGGAGCAGCGCTTCCAGGCCACGGCGCAGGCGCTGCGCGATGCTGGCCATAGCGTGATCGTGGCCAGCCCTCCCTACCACCAGAGCGACTCGCTCCTCTTCATGCAGCGCGCCTTCGTCGGCGGTGCGGAGGCGGCCGACGCGCTGCGCTTCGACGCGCTGGAGCGGCGCAGCAGGAGCTGGGTGCGCACGGGCAACTGGCTGCGCCGCTACCGGCCGCCGTCGCCCGCGGCGGCCGCCGCCGTGGTCGCCCGCTTCCAGGACTGGCTCACCGAGAACGGCTACGACCTGCTCCTGACCCCGACGCTGGCCACGCCCCCGCTGCGCATCGGCGCCTACCACGGCAAGGGTCTCTGGCCAACGGTCCTCGGCCTCACCAGGTTCATGCCGTACACGCCGCTGATGAACCTGACCGGCTTCCCGGCGATGTCGGTCCCCGCCGGGCGCTCCTCCGACGGCCTGCCGATCGGGGTCCAGCTCGCCGCCCCGCGCGGTGGCGAGGCGCTGCTGCTGTCGGTCGCCCGCCAGCTCGAGACGCTACAGCCGTGGCCACGCCACGCTCCGGTCGACCTCCCGTCTCAGCGCTCGTAGGCGCGCCGCGGCACCACCCAGACGTCGTGGCGCTCTGACAGCAGCGTGAGGTCGTGACCTCCGGTCCCGGTCGCGCCGGTGAAGGCGACGCCCTCGACCATGCTGAGCTGCTCGACCGGGCACAGCATGCAGCCGAGCGGCACCGTCCAGCGCGCGGAATGGCCGATCAGGTCCGTAACCAGCGCCTCGCCGGCCAGTGACGGGTCGCTCGACTGGTACACCGCCAGGGTCGCGTAGGTCGCCACCGCCAGCCGGCGGTGGTCGGCGGACAGGTCGGCGCCGGTCGGGAACACGATCGGCTCGGTGCCGCCGGAGCTGAGGGCGCCGATGCGCCGCAGCGTCGCGGTCCCGCCCGGGTCGAGCCGGGCGGCCTGGTAGACGACCGGGAATGCGGACTTGGCGATCACGTAGGGTACACCGCCGACCAGGAACAGCGACTCGGCGTCCCAGCCCCGGCAGCCGGGATCGTGATCGGGGTAGCGCAGGCGGTAGGTGGCCAGCAGCGCGGCGCTGGTCGCGGTGACGGGGTCCGGCTCGCGGACCTTGTACACGTTGATGGAACGTCGCTGGCAGTCGTTGTCGCCGATGTCGCCGATCCACAGGTTGCCCTGGTCGTCGCGGGCGACGTCCTCCCAGTCGACGTTGACCGCGCCCGGCAGCGGGATCGCCCGCAGGGTCCTGCCCGGCGCCACCTCGGCCAGCCGGCCATCCACCAGCTTGTAGGCGTACAGCGCCACGCGCGGCCGGCCCGGCTCGGAGCGGCCACTGTCACGGATCGCCCACAGCACCCCGGGGTGCGACGCGCTGGCGACCACCCCCGACCCCTCGCTCGGCGGGAAGGCGCCGTGCCGCACCTCCACCCGGTCGGCCCGCCCGCCGGCGCCCCCCGCCTGAGGTGCCCTCGTGGTGGCCGGTCCCGCCGAGCTCCCGCAGCCAGCCGCGGCGACGGCCGACGCCAGCACGACCGCCAGCACCAGACCCCGCCGCCAGCCGGTGCACCCCCCCTGCCGCGGATCCATTCCCGGTGCTCAGGACCGCTTGCGGAGGAAGGCGAGCGATCGCGGGAGCATCTGGATGCCCTCGCCGGCGAGGTACACGGTGGGCTCGTCGTCGGGATCGGTGCGATCGATCATGGTGTGGAAGACCAGCTCGTACTCCTTCGCCCATGGCAGGCCCGGCAGGGTGAAGGCGCGCTCCTCGGCGTCGCCGTGCAGCAGCAGCAGGAACGAGTCGTCGACGATCCGCTCGCCCCGGCGGCTGCGGTCGGGGATCTCCTCTCCGTTCAGGAAGACGCCCAGGGTGGCGATGTCCGGAGCGCGCCAGCGGGCATCGTCCATCTCGGCGCCGTCCGGCGTGAACCAGCCGATGTCCTTCACGCCCGAGCCGTGGATCGCCTGGCCCTGGAAGAACCTGCGCCGGCGGAAGACCGGATGGGCGTTGCGCAGCGCGATCAGGGCGCGGGCATGCTCCAGCAGCGCGACCTTGCGCTCGTCCAGGCTCCAGTCGACCCAGGAGATCTCGTTGTCCTGGCAGTAGGCGTTGTTGTTGCCCTGCTGGGTGCGGCCCATCTCGTCGCCGGCCAGCAGCATCGGCACGCCGGAGGACAGCAGCAGGGTGGCGAGCAGGTTCCGCTTCTGCCGCTCGCGCAGCGCGACCACCTCCGGGTCGCCGCTGGGACCCTCCACCCCGCAGTTCCACGAGCGGTTGTCGTCCGAGCCGTCGCGGTTGCCCTCGCCGTTGGCCTGGTTGCGCTTGTGCTCGTAGGAGACCAGGTCGTGCAGGGCGAAGCCGTCGTGGGCGGTGACGAAGTTGATGCTGGCGTAGGGCCTGCGCCCATCGGACTGGTACAGGTCCGAGGAGCCGGTGAGGCGGTAGGCGAGGTCGGCCACGCCGGTGCGGGCGCCGCGCCAGAAGTCCCGGATGGTGTCGCGGTAGCGGCCGTTCCACTCGGTCCACAGCACCGGGAAGTTGCCCACCTGGTAGCCGCCCTCGCCCACGTCCCACGGCTCGGCGATCAGCTTGACCTGGGAGACCACCGGGTCCTGGTGGATCAGGTCGAAGAAGGCCGACAGGCGCTCGACCTCGTGGAAGCCGCGGGCCAGCGCGCTGGCGAGGTCGAAGCGGAAACCGTCGACGTGCATCTCGAGGACCCAGTAGCGCAGCGAGTCCATGATCAGCGCGAGCACCTGAGGATGGCGCACGTTGAGCGCGTTGCCGCAGCCACTGAAGTCGGTGTAGAAGCGGGGGTCGTCGTCGCGCAGGCGGTAGTAGGAGCGGTTGTCGAGCCCGCGGAAGGACAGCGTCGGGCCGAGCTGGTCGCCCTCGGCGGTGTGGTTGTAGACCACGTCGAGGATCACCTCGATGCCGGCGGCGTGCAGGTTGCGGACCATCGCCTTGAACTCGCGCACCTGCTGGCCGCGCCGCCCTGACGACGAGTAGCGCGCCTCGGGGGCGAAGTAGCCGATCGAGTTGTAGCCCCAGTAGTTGATGAGGCCGCGCCGCACCACGGCGTGCTCGGAGATGAAGTGGTGGACGGGCTGCAGCTCGACGGTGGTGACGCCAAGCCCAACCAGGTGCTCGACCACGGCGGGCGAGCCCATGGCCGCGTAGGAGCCGCGCTGGTGCTCGGGGACGTCGGGGTGGCGCATGGTGAAGCCGCGTACGTGCGCCTCGTAGATCACGGTGTCGGACCAGGGCACGCCCGGTTGGCGGTCGTCGCCCCAGGGGAAGCCGTCGTGGACCACCACCGACCGCGGCACGTGCGGGGCGGAGTCGCGCTCGTCGGGCACCAGGTCGTCGCCGCCGACGCGGTAGCCGAAGACCACGTCGTCCCAGTCGACCACCCCCTCGATCGCCCGCGCATACGGGTCGAGCAGCAGCTTGGCGGGATTGCAACGCAGGCCGCGCCGCGGCTCGTAGGGGCCGTGGACCCGGTAGCCGTAGCGCTGCTCCGGCCCCACCTCGGGCACGTAGCCGTGCCAGGTGTGCGCGGTCACCTCGGGCAGCTCCAGCCGCCGCTCGGTGCCGTCCTCGCCGAACAGGCACAGCTCGACCGCGTCGGCCTGCTCGGCGAAGACGGCGAAGTTGGTGCCCTCACCGTCCCAGGTCGCTCCCAGGGGTCGTGGCCGGCCAGGCCAGACCGGCTCGATCGCGGCGCTCATGTTGTCGCAATCCGATTCGTCATGCGACGAGTGTGCCGGACCGCCGGAGGCAAGGGAAACCGCCAGAAAATTCGCCCGGCGAACTCATAACGCATTCTCATGTTCAGGGCACCCGGTAGACGCTATGATCCGCACGATAAGCTGGTCGGATGCCCAGCTTCTGCCGCGGGCAGACCGGGGCATCCGGTGCCTGGCCGCGGAGGGTGACGTGACCCAACCGACCCTGACCGAGGAACCGCTCGAGCCTCAGGCACTGGCAGGCGAGGGCATCGCCGCGCGCTCCTCGTGGGAGCTTTTCCGGATCCGCTTCATGCAGGACCGGGCGGCGGTCGCCGGGGTGGTCATCATCGCCCTGCTCATCCTGCTCGCCCTGGCTGCCCCGCTGTTCAAGGCGGTCGTGGGGCATGGCCCGAACGACCTCTTCGGCAGGACCATGCTGACCCCCGACCTGGGTCTGCCAAAGGGACCGAACGGCAAGTTCTGGTTCGGTGCCGACCAGGTCGGCAGGGACGTCTTCCTGCGCACGATCTACGGCGCGCGGACCTCGCTGCTCGTGGCCTTCGTCGCCACCGGGTTCGCCACCATTGTCGGCATCGTCCTAGGCCTGACCGGCGGATATTTCGGCGGCCTCGTCGACACGGGCGTCTCCCGACTGGTCGACATCGTCTTGTCGATGCCGCTTCTCCTGTTCGCCATCGGCATCGCCAGCGTCTGCTCGATCAGCCCCAACGGCTGCCTCGGTGGCCTGCTTCAGCCAGGGTACAGCCTGGTGATCGGCATTATCGCGCTGTTCACCTGGCCGAACATCGCCCGCATCGTCCGCGGCCAGGTCCTGAGTCTGCGCGAGCGCGAGTTCATCGAGGCGGCGCACGCGCTCGGCGCAAGCGCCCCAAGGATCATGTTCCGGGAATTGCTTCCGAACCTGGTCGCGCCGATCGTCGTCTACACCACACTGATCATCCCGGCCAACATCCTGTTCGAGGCGGCGCTCTCGTTCCTGGGGGTGGGCGTGCCACAGTCGACGCCGTCCTGGGGCCGTATGCTCTCGGATGCCGCCAACGGCCAGCTCTTCACCTACGCCTGGTGGATGATGGTCTTCCCCGGCGCGTTCCTGCTGCTCACCACACTGTCGTTCAACCTGGTCGGCGACGGGCTGCGGGACGCGCTGGGACCGTCGGAACGGGGTTGACGGGCCAGCGACGGAAAGGGAGGTCAACAGCCGAAGCGCAGCACGCGAACGACGGTGGACGCCTGAACTGGAAAGGCGATGATGATGGGCAAGAGACGAGGACCGCTCGGCATGGTGGGACTTGCCCTCGCCGTGGCCCTGGTGGTCTCGGCCTGCGGAGGCGGCGGCGGAGGTGGGGGCGGTGGCGGTGGCGGGACCGCCCAGAAGGGCGGCGTGTACCGCACCGCGACGGAGGAGTTCAACTTCACTGGCGGGTTCGACCCCACCGGCGAGTACCTGGGTACCGCTTTCGAGGAGTACGAGGCGTTGCTGCGGACGCTGGTCAGCTACAAGCACGTCGCCGGCGAGCCAGGCAACAAGCTCTACCCCGACCTGGCGACGGACATGGGGCAGGTCTCCTCCGACGGGCTGACCTACACGTTCAAGCTCAAGCAGGGCATCAAGTTCGGGCCGCCAGTGAACCGTGCGATCACCTCGAAGGACATCGAGTACGCCTTCGAGCGGATCGACAACGCCAAGCTGGTCGCGCAGTACGGCTTCTACTACGCCGGCACCATCAAGGGCATGGACGGGAAGGCGACCTCGACCAAGCCGATCTCCGGTATCGAGACGCCCGACGACTCCACGATCGTCTTCCACCTGAGCCAGCCCACGGGCGACTTCCTGTACCGGCTGAGCATGACGGCCACGGCGCCGATCCCGCAGGAGGTCGCCAAGTGCTTTGACACCAAACCGGCCGGTGACTACGGCCGCTTCGTGATCTCCTCCGGCCCGTACATGATCGCCGGCTCGGACAAGCTCGACATCTCCTCCTGCGGCGCCATGAAGCCGATCTCCGGGTTCGACCCGACCAAGAAGCTGAACCTGGTCCGCAACCCCAACTACAACCAGTCCACCGACAACCTCCGGTCCAACAACGTCGACGGGATCTCGGTCACCCTCAACACCAACACCGCCGACATCTTCAACCGGATCCAGTCGGGGTCGCTCGATGGCTCACTCGACTCGAAAGTGCCACCTACGATCATCCGCCAGTACACGACCAACCCCTCGCTGAAGAGCCTGATGCACGTCAACGGGGGCGACCGGACGTGGTACATCGACATGAACCTGCTTACGTCACCCTTCGACGACATTCACGTGCGCAAGGCGGTCAACTACGCGATCGACAAGGCCGCCATCCAGCAGGCGTGGGGCGGTTCGACGCAGGGCGCGATCGCGACCCACATCATGCCGCCCGAGGTCCTGAACGGGCAGCTCACCGACTCCTACAACCCCTACGCGACCCCCGACAACCGCGGTGACGTCGCCAAGGCGCAGGCGGAGATGAAGCAGTCGGCCTACGACCACAACAAGGACGGCCTCTGCGACGACCCGAAGTGCAAGAACCTGGTGCTGGTCAACCGCAGCACCGAGCCGTGGACGAACTCCGAGCCAATCGTGGTGCAGAGCCTGAGCAAGATCGGCATCCAGGTGAAGCCGCGCGAGCTGCAGTCGGCGTACAAGACCCTCCAAGTGGTCAAGAACCTGATCCCGATCGGGATGAGCGGAGGCTGGGGCAAGGACTACGCCGACGCGTACAGCTTCGCCAACCCGCTGTTCGGCTCCTCGGGGATCATCGCTGACGGCGCCAGCAACTACTCGAACGTCGGGTTCACCGCGCAGCAGGCGCAGCAGATGGGCGCCCCGCTGCCGGCGAGCGGCCCACCGCCGAGCGTCGACACCGAGATCAACAGCTGCGAGAAGATCTCCGCGACCGACCCGAGCCGCGTCCAGTGCTGGGGCAACTTCGACAAGAAGCTGATGGAGCAGGTCGTACCCTGGGTGCCGTACCTGTGGCAGCGGGTGGTCACCATCGTGAACCCGAGCGTGACCAAGTTCGAGTTCGACCAGTTCTCCGGTATCCCCGCGCTCACCGAGATCGCGGTGAACAACAAGGTCAGCCCGAGCACGCTGACCTGAGTCCCAACCCAGCGACGCTCCAGGGGTGGGGTCGCCCGCGGGCGACCCCACCCGACCGACAACCGGTGGTGTGACCGATGTGGCGCTATATCGTCCGGCGGCTGCTCTGGGTCGTCCTGGTGTTGCTCGTCATCACCCTGGTGACCTATGTCATCTTCTTCGTGATGTCGCCAGGCGACCCGGCGGCCGCGTTCGCGGGCAGGTCGCCGACGCCTGACACCATCGCCGAGGTCAAGCGCCAGTTCGGTCTGGACAAGCCGGTCTGGGAGCAGTACGGGCTGTTCGTGAGGCGCCTGTTCGGCGGCGACCAGTACGGCTGGCCGGGCCTCGGCTTCTCGTTCGTGACCCGCTCACCGATCAAGCCGATCCTGTTCGACCGGCTGGTGATCACCGCGCAGCTCGCATTGGGTGCCGCGCTGGTGTGGCTCTGCATCGGCATCCCCATCGGGATCATTTCGGCGGTCAGGCGTCGCTCGCTGCTCGACCGGCTCTCCATGGGGCTCGCCCTCTTCTTCGTGTCGGCACCGGTGTTCTGGCTCGGGCTCATGGGGCTCTGGCTCTTCTGGTTCAAGCTGCACGTCTCGCCGGGCACCGGCTACGTCTCGATCGCGCAGAGCTTCGGGTCCTGGCTCGGGCACATGTGGTTGCCGTGGGTCGTGCTGGCGCTGCTGTTCGCGGCCTTCTACGCCCGCATGACGCGCGGCAACCTGATCGAGACGATGGCGCAGGATTACATCCGGACCGCACGCGTCAAGGGGCTGCCCGAGTGGAAGGTCATCTACAAGCACGGCCTGCGAGCAAGCCTCACGCCCATCGTCACCATGTTCGGGATGGACTTCGGCACCCTGTTCGGGGGCGCCATCATCACCGAGACCGTCTTCAACCTGCAGGGTGTGGGGCAGTGGGCGGTCACTTCCGTCTACCAGCAGGACCTGCCGGCGATCTTGGCGGTCACGATGGTGACCGCCACGGCGATCACGGTCATGAACCTTATCGTCGACATCGTCTATGCCTACCTGGACCCACGAGTCCGCTACACGTAGTCCGCGACGCCATGGGCCCGATCAGCCACCGACCACGGGTGCGGTGCTCTCCTGCTTGATGCCGGGCCGGGCCTTGGCGAGGTGCTCACCGGGCTCGATCGGGAAGTGGCAGGCGGCCAGGTCGTCCGCGACCTTCCGCTCCAGCGTGGGCTCTTCCTCGACGCAGCGTTGCTGTGCCTTGGGGCAGCGCGGGTGGAAGCGGCAGCCCGACGGCGGGTCGACCGGCGACGGCACGTCGCCGTAGAGGATGACGCGCTCCCGCTTGGCGGCCAGGTCCGGGTCAGCCACGGGAATCGCGGAGAGCAGGGCGCCAGTGTAGGGGTGCTTGGGCTCGGCATAGAGCCGCTTGGCGTCGGCGAGCTCCACGACCTTGCCCAGGTACATCACCGCGACCCGGTCCGACACGTGCCGCACCACCGACAGGTCGTGGGCGATGAACACGTAGGTCAAATTGAACTCGCTCTGCAGGTCCTCGAGCAGGTTGACGACCTGCGCCTGGATCGAGACGTCAAGCGCTGACACCGGCTCGTCGCAGATGATCAGCTTGGGCCGCAGCGCGAGCGCCCGGGCCACGCCGATGCGCTGGCGCTGCCCACCCGAGAACTCCGCGGGGAAGCGGTTGTAGTGCTCGGGGTTGAGGCCGACGACCTCCATCAGCTCCTGGACGCGAAGCTTGCGCTGCCCGCCTTCGCCGATGTCGTGGATCTCGAAGGGGTCCCCGATGATCGCGCCGACTCGCTTGCGCGGGTTCAGGGACGAGTACGGGTCCTGAAAGATCATCTGGACCTGACGCCGGAACCGCCGCAGGGCCTTGCCCTTGAGGTTGGTGATGTCCCTGCCCTCGAACTCGACGGTCCCCGCGGTGGGGTGGAGCAGGCGGCACATCAAGCGGCCCAGGGTCGACTTGCCGCAGCCGGTCTCGCCGACCACGCCGAGCGTCTCGCCCGGGTAGACCTCCAGGTCGATGCCGTCCACCGCGTGCACCCGGCCGACCTCGCGCTGGAAGATGATGCCCTGCGTGATCGGGAAGTGCTTCTTGATCCCGGTCACGCGGACCAGGGGCTGCCGGTCGTCCCTGGTCTCCGCCTCGGCCGCTGCCGGCGTCTGGTTCGCGCTCATCGTGTCGGCGCCACCTCTTCCTGCCAGATACGCTGCTTGTCCTCCAGCGACAGATGACATGCGGAGAGATGGTCGCCGTTCCCGCCGGCCGGTAGGAGCCGCGGCTCCTCCTTGACGCAGACGTCCATCACGTAGGGACAGCGCGGGTGGAACCTGCACCCGGACGGCGGTCTGATGAGGCTCGGCGGCAGGCCCTTGATGGGCCGCAGGCGGTCGTGGAGGTGCTCGGCCCCGATCGAGGGCAGCGACTGCAGCAGGCCCCAGGTATAGGGGTGATGCGGGCTGTAGTAGGCGGTGCGGCGGTCCGCCACCTCGATCGGCCGGCCCGCGTACATCACCAGCACGTTGTCGGCCATGTCGGCGACCACGCCCAGATCGTGAGTGATCATGATGATCGCCGTGTCGAACTCCTTCTGGAGGCGCTCGATCAGGTCGAGGATCTGGGCCTGGACGGTGACGTCCAGCGCGGTGGTCGGCTCGTCGGCGATCAGCACCGCGGGGTCGAGCGCGAGCGCCATGGCGATCATCGCCCGTTGGCGCATGCCACCGGAGAACTGGTGCGGGTAATCGTCGACCCGGTGCTCCGGCCGCGGGATCCCGACCAGACGCAGCAGGTCGACCGCCCTGGCGTGCGCCTGCTTTTTCGGGACGTGCTCGTGGGCCCGGATCGCCTCGACGATCTGCGCGCCGACCTTGTAGTAGGGGTGCAGGCTCGAGAGCGGGTCCTGGAAGATCATGGCGATCTTCTTGCCCCGGATATCGCGCATGGCGTCCGGATGCATCTTGAGCAGGTCGCGCCCCTCGAACAGCGCCTCGCCCGAGACGCGGCCGCCCCTCGCCAAGCCCAGGATCGACAGGCAGGTCACGCTCTTGCCAGAGCCGGACTCGCCGACGATGCCGAGCGTTTCGCCTCTGTCGAGCGTGAAGTCGACCCCGTCCACGGCTTTGACGATGCCGTCGTCGGTATGGAATTGGACCCGAAGGCCCTTGACCTCGAGCAGTGCCATGACAACCTCCGCATTGCTCTCACACTGCTTTGAATTGCTCGAAAGGCTGCCGGCAGTGGTTGCAGTAGAAGATCGCCCGGCACAGGGTGGGCCCGAACGGGTTCTCCATCGCGGTGTCGCGCGAGTCGCAATAGGGACAGACCGCGGTCGGTCTGGCTGTGATCGTGGTGAACAGCGGCTGTCCGTCCGAGCCGGGCGCGCGCGTCGCCGGTGGAGCGAAGCCGCTCTCGCGCAGCTTGCGGCGCCCCTCCATGGTGATCCGCTCGCTGGTCCAGGGCTCGGCGAAGCTGACCTCGACCACGACCTCCCGCGCCATACCGGCGAGCCGCGCCGCGACCGTCTCGCGGATCAGGTCGAGCGCCGGGCAGCCGACGAAGGTCGGCAGCAGCTCGACCCGGAGGCGCTCGCCGTCCACCTCGACCGATCGCACCATGCCCAGGTCGACCACGGACACGGCGGGGATCTCCGGGTCGGGGACCGCTGCCAGCGCCTCCCAGACCGCCCGCTCACGGGCGCCCGCGCGCGGGTCCCTGGTGGCCTCGTGCGACGTGGCCTCGTGGGAACCCACCGCCATCACCAGCTCGCCTCCGGGTCGGAGCGGTACACCATGGTGAACTCTCCCCACAGCCACTGGAAGCTGTCGGAGTGGTCGCCGCGTGGGCTCGCCGGCCGCGGGACGGTCGGCTCCAGGCGGCCGCCCTCGCGGCGGAACGGGAAGGGCAGCTCGAGCCGCCCGAGCAGCGGCGCCAGCCCGCCGAGCCAGCGTTGCTCGGCGGCGGCCAGCGACTCGGCCAGGACGCCCGCCTCCACCAGGTGCGGCTCGCCGGGCAGCGGCGCCAGCACGCACAGCGCGTCCGGCCAGAGCCGCTCGAGCGCGGCGGCCAGGCGCGCGTGGGGCTCGTCGCCGCTGCTGGCCAGGCGCTCCACCCAGAGACCCATGTGCAACAGGTGGTAGGTCTCCTCGCGGCGCAGCTTGCCCACAAGGTTTCCCAGCGGCGTGTAGGCCGAGGCGGCCAGCAGGTCGAGCCGGGCCGCGTCGGCGGTGTCGTACAGGAAGCGCCGGGCGATCGAGAAGGCCCAGTCGGTGCGGGGATGGTCGAGCAGGCGCGCGTGCCGGTACTGCTGTGGCTCGCGGCCGAAGGCGATCCGGTCGGGATCGCCGCCGACCAGGTCGGCGAGCAGCTGGTAGAGCGCCCGGGCATGGCCGATCTCGTCCTGCGCGAGCGAGCTGAAGGCCACGTCCTCCTCGAGGAGCGGGGCGATCCCGGTCCACTCGGAGTCCCAGAAGCCGAGCACGAACTCGTCGTCGGCCATGGCCTCGAGCAGCTCGGCGAGCGCCTGCCGCAGCGGCGGCTCGAGCGTCTGGCCGCTCATGCCGGTCGCGGCCGAGATGCTGCTCACTGCTGCTCCACCCCCTTGCGGCCGGCCGCGACCACTGGATCCTCGTCCTCGGTGTCGGCGCTGTCCACACCGATCCGGGTCCGGGCGGCGGCCAGCTTGCGCTTGATGTCGGCCGAGTAGCCCACCGGCTTCTTGAAGGAGCGGTCCAGCGGCGGCTGCAGCAGGTCGGGGTCGTCCAGGCGGCGGATGGCGGCGCGCGGCACGATCCACAGGCGCACCGACTCCTGCCGGCGACCGTAGAACTCGCGCGCGTAGTGGCTGGCGAGCTCCGGGTCGGGTGCCAGCAGGTTGCCGGCGTGCTGCATCGGGCCGCCCTCCCGCTCCTGGCGGAAGACCTCGTAGACCTGCAGCACGCCGCCCGTGGGGGTCAGGTCGCCGGTCGAGGTCATGGTCAGGCCGCCACCTTCGGCTCGGAGAGGACGGTCTCGCGCACCCAGCGGGTCTGCTCCCAGTTGAGCCGGCGAAAGGCGAGCCGCTCCTGCGACTTCGGCCCGTGGCCGGTCACGACGGCGTACAGCTCCCTCCAGTCCGGCTCGGTGTAGCGCCAGCGGCCGCTGTCCGGGTCCCGCCGAAGCTCCGGGTCGGGCAGCTCGAGCCCGATCTCTCGGATGCGTGGCACGTAGGTGTGGAGGAACTCCTGCCGCAGGGTGTCGTTGTCCTTGTTCTTGATCCGCCAGGCCAGGTCACGGTCATTGGCCGGGTCGGTGGGCGGGCCGTGCATCTGCATGAGCGGGCCCCACCAGCGGTCGAGCGCCTCCTGGACCATCGCGCGCTGCGCCGAGGTGCCGTTGACCATGGTGAGGACGACGTCGCGTCCGTGGAGGATGTGCACCGACTCCTCCCAGCAGATCTTCTTCATGGTGCGGGCGTAGGGTGCGTAGGAGGACTCGCGCAGCGCCTGCTGGGCGACGATCGCGGCGGCGTCCACCAGCCAGGCGATGATGCCCACGTCCGCCCAGGTCCTGGTCGGGTAGTGGAAGACGTTGTGGAACTTGGTCCTGCCGGCCAGCAGGTCGGCCAGCATCGCCTCCCGCGGCTTGCCGAGGTCCTCGGCCACCCGGTAGAGGAGCTGGGCGTGGCCGACCTCGTCCTGGACCTTGGCGGTCAGGGCGAGCTTGCGCCTGAGGGTTGGCGCCCGCAGGATCCACTCCCGCTCGGGCAGCACGCCCATCAGCTCGGAGTTGGCGTGCATCTCGACGAACTTGCGGACCGCGTTGCGGTAGTCGTCGGGCATCCACTCGCCCGCCTCGATCTTTCCTCCCGAGGCGACGTGGTGGTAGAAGGCTTCGACATGCGTGGAGTCGTTCATCGGTCTCCCCCTGCCGGGTCTGACACGGTCCCCCGGTCTGACACGGTCCCGGAGCTGGCTTCCCGCCGGAGGCCGCGCAGGAACAGGTCGGCGTAGTGGTCGGCGATCTCCTCGGGACCCAGCGGGCCGTCGGAGCGGTACCAGTGGGCGAGGCCGTTCATCGCCGAGAGGATGAAGACGGCCGCAACCCGGGGGTCGCGGGCCGCCAGCTCGCCCGCGGCCATCCCCTCGGCGATGACCCGGCTGAAGTAGCCCTCATAGTCGTCGCGCGCGCGGGCCACCGCCTCACGGCGCTCGGGGCTGAGGAAGGTCCACTCGAACAGGAACACGGTGGCGCGCTCGCGCCCGGCGGCGACCACGTTGACGTGCGCGTGGACCATGCGGAGCAGGCGCTCGGCCGCCGTGCCCGGGCCCTGCGCGATGGGCCGTACGGCCGCGTGGAAGCGATCGGCGGCCTGCTGGACGATCGAGGCGAGCACCGCCTCCTTGGAGGGGACGTGCGCGTACAGGCTGCCACCCTGCAGGTCCAGGGCGCCGGCGATGTCCCGCATGCTGGTGGCGGCGTAGCCACGGTCGCTGAACAGGGCGCTGGCCACCTCCTCGATCTGCTCCCTGCGGGTGTGCATCGCGGATCCTTCCTAACAAACAGTTGTTAGGAAGGGTACCGACCGCCGCCGCCTCTGTCACGTCCCCTGCGCACGACCGAGCGGGCGAGGCGGTTACGGGCCCGCCGGGGTTGGCGCCGATCGATCGGCCCCGGCTAATCTCTGGTCATGGTCATGAATCCGACCCATCGGGTCCGCATCGAGTTCTGCGTCCCCTGAAACTACACGCCCCGTGCCGTCGGTCTGGCGGACGAGCTGCTCAGTGGCTGGGCGCCGGTCATCGCCCAGCTCGAGATGACGCCCTCGACCGGAGGACGCTTCGAGGTCTCCCTGGACGGCGAGCTGCTGTACTCCAAGGCTGCCACCGGCCGCCACGCCGAGCCCGGTGAGATCACCGACCGGTTCCGCGACCGCCTCGGCCCCGAGCTACGCTCCTGACCTGCTACGGGGCTGCCCGTTTGGCGTGTTTGACCGTTTGGCGCGTTTGGTGGCAGCGGGCTTCGCCCAGCGCCCCACCTTGAAGGCCGACGGGCACAGGTCCGCCAGCTCGCAGACGTCGCAGCGCGGATCCTTGGCGAGGCAGACCTGGCGGCCGAACCAGATCAGCCGGTGCGAGAAGTTGGTCCACTCCTCCATAGGGACCAGCGCCATCAGGTCGAGCTCGATCTTCTCCGGCTCGCGCTGCCGGGTGAGGCGCAGCCGCTGCGAGATCCGCGTCACGTGGGTGTCGACCACGAGCCCCTCGTTCCTGCCGAAGAACGAGCCGAGCACGACGTTCGCGGTCTTGCGCCCGACACCGGGCAGCTTGACCAGGTCCTCCATCCGCTCGGGGACCTCGCCGCCGTGGTGCTCCAGCAGGTACTGGGCGGCTTCCTGGATAGCCTTGGCCTTGTTACGGAAGAAGCCGGTCCGGTAGAGAGCCTGCTCCAGCTCCTCCCGCGGGGCCGAGGCGAAGTCGGCCACGGTCGGGTAGCGCCGGAACAGCTCCGGGGTGACCTGGTTGACCACCTGGTCGGTCGACTGGGCCGAGAGGATCGTGGCGACCAGCAGCTCCCACGCCGAGCTGTGGCCGAGCGCGGTGGTGACGTCCGGATAGCGGGCGGCAAGGCGCTCCTGGATCTGCTGGGCGCGGGCGCGCAGGACCGCGGAGGGACGCCGGCGCCGCGTGACGGTCCTGGCGGTCCTGGTGGGCTTCTGGGCTCGAGGCATGCCCGAGATGCTAGACCACCACAAAGGCTGAAGTGGGGGCGGGGAACTGCCGAAAAGGCAAGAGAAACGATGTGGTCCTGCTGGAGGGAGCGGTCGTGATCGAGGAGAGCTTTGCCGAAGGCCTGCGGCTCGAGCCGCTTGCCAGCCTGCGCTCCCAGCGCAGGGCACTGCGCGAGGAGGAGCGCCAGGTGAGCTACTGGCGCCGCCTGGTGCAGGGCCGCCTGGATCTGCTCCGGTCCGCTCTGGCCGGCGACCGCCCGAGCGCCGAGAGGCTGGCCTCCAGCACGACCTTCCAGGAGCGAAGCGACGATCGCCGCTCGCCCGCCTTCAGCAGGATCACCGATGTGGGCATGGATCGCCGGCTGGCCAAGCTGGCCGGGCTGTGGGACACCCCCATTCCCTGGGATGACCTTGACCAGCTGCGCCAGGTCGAGGGCACCCTGGTGACGATCGAGGAAGAGCTCTCGGATTACCGCCATGACCTGCACGAACGCATCGACGCCTGCACCGCTGAACTGGTCGGCCGCTACCGCAGCGACCCCGAAGAGCTCAAGAGCCTCGGGCCGCCGTCGCGCCCATAGCGCCTCCCGGCCCAGCGCCTCCGACGGATTGTGGGACCTGGCCGCTACAATCAACGCAAGCGGCGGCTCAAGCTTCTTCACAAAACGGGCGGAACTACGTACGCTCGCAGTGGCAGAACCGGGTCCCCGGGGGGCTCGGCAGGCGAGTCCGAGCGAAGCAGGCTCTCGGGTGTGGGAAGCGCGGGAGGTGCGGGTGGGCATCGGTTACCGGCAACTCGGTCTCCGTCAGCTCGGCGGCGTCAGTCAGCTCGGCGGCGTCAGGCAGCTCGGTCGGGCGGCCCTGGTCGCGGGAGGCGCCGTCATGACCACATTGGCCGCGGAGGTTCTGGTGGCCAGGAACCACCGCTTCCTTCCCTCTGAACCGAGGCTCGAGATCAACTGCGTGCTCGGGCCCGACGACGCCCCGCCGCTGGTGCTGGCGGTGCTCGGGGACAGCTCGACCACGGGGGTGGGCGCCGACTGCGCCGAGGACACCTTGACCTACGGGGTGGCCAGGGCACTGGCCGAGCGCTACCGCGTCAGCCTGCACGCGCTCGGCGTCTCCGGGGCCAGGCTCTCACACGTTGTGAGGGACCAGATCCCGCAGCTCGCCGAGCTCGACCCCGACATCGTGCTGGTCTGCGTCGGCACCAACGACATCACCCACTGCACTCCCGTGCACGAGGTCCGGCGCCAGCTTCAGCGCCTCGGCAGCGGGCTGGTGACGGCCGCTCCCCGGGCCGTGGTGGTGGTGTCGGGCCTGCCGCCGGCCGAGACCTCGCTGGCCTTCCGCTGGCCGCTGCGGGTGGTCCTGGGTGGCTGGGCGCGCGCGTACACGCGCCTGTACCAGGCGGAGCTGCCCCCCTACGGCATCAGCGTGGTCGACGTGGCCCGGACGGCGCGATCGGCATTCCTGCGCAAGCGCGAGATGTTCAGCCAGGACCTGTTCCACCCCTCGAGCGCCGGCTACACCTTCCTCGGCAAGTTCTACGGGGAGGCGGTGCGCCGAGCGCTGGAGCTCGCCGGCGCGGCGGACACCGCCGCCACGCCGGACCTCGCCGGCGACCTCGCCGGCTGACGCACCTAGCCCGCCGCGGCGGGCTAGTCGAACAGGTCGTCGAGGAAGCTCTTCTTGCGGCGGCGCTGGGGGTGCTCGCCGTAGCCGCGGTCGCCTTGGCGGGATGGCTGGTACGGCGGGTCCTCCGGGGGCCGTTGGCTCGCGTGCCAGCTCTGCTCGGCGTCGACCAGGCGCTCGAGCTCGCCCCGGTCGAGGAAGATCCCGCGGCACTCGACGCACTGGTCGACGGTCACGCCGCTGCGCTCGTAGGTGCGCATGGCGCCGTGGCACTTCGGACAGGTCAAGGCACTCGCGGTCGTGATGGCGGACCACCTCCGTCGTCATGGCCGGCTGTCCCGGCGTCGCGACGCCATCGTGACCGACCTGCGGTCAAGCCCACGTAAGCCGGAACGCCGGTCAGCTTACGGGTCTGGGTCCTATGTCTGGTCTGATTCGGGCGAGAGCACGGGAGCCCCTGGCCTCTGCAACCCCCGGAACCCACACCACGCACCAAAAGCCCCCGAGACCCCTCCCCCAATTCGCCAAGAGCATCGACGGGTGGTCCTCATCGTTTGGAGCGCCGCTTGTTGCGCGAGGGACCGCCGCCGCCCCGGCGGGCACGGTGTGAGGAGCCGGAGGCGGCGCGCTTGCGGTTGTCCTGGGCCGCGCTGGCAGGACCGCGCGGGCGCTTGCTGGCGCCCGGGGGCGGCCCGGCCAGGGCGGGGATGGGGATACGCAGCTGCTGGCCGAGCAGGGCGGCGAGCGCCAGGCCGATCCCGAGCCCGAGCGTGGTGGCGATGGCCACCCGGGTGAGGGTCGGGTCGAGCCCGGACGGGAGCTGCGAGCGGGCCAGCGACGGCACGTCCGGCGCGGCGCCGGCCAGCGCCAGGAAGATCGCGGCCAGCAGCAGGTAGGGACGAGCCGCGTCGACGCGCCCGGTCAGCAGCCGGTGGACCGCGATCCCCGCGATCACCCAGCCCGCGAACGACGAGGCGTTGGAGTAGAGCTGGGTCAGGATCGGCGCTGGCGTCCCGAGCCAGGCTCCGGCGGTGTGGACGGCGTCGGCCAGCACCGCGATGCCGGCAACCGCGGCCAGGGTCTGCGCCTGCCAACGGCTGCCGCCGGCCAGCAGCACCGCGCCGGCCAGCAGCACCGCGACCGCGACCCAGGGCCACGGCGACGGGCCGGGAACCCAGATGATGTCGCCCGACACGATCGCGGTGCGCTCGCCGATCCTCACCGGCACCTGCCAGTTGGGCTGCACCACGTGACGCTGGCCGGGGGCCTGGCGCACCACCGCGGGAACGCTCCGCCCTGACCAGTGCGCACGGTGGTCGTGCCAGGTCGCCACGGTCCCGCTGGAGATGCGGCGCCATTGGGGCGCCGCCTTGGCGTCGAACTCCGGCGGGACCTGCTGCGGTGCGGTGGAGGAGCGGTTGGAGAAGGTGGACGGCGAGCGCTGGTTCTCCTCGACGCCGTTCGGGCCGATGCGGAGGTAGGGCTCGAGCTGGTAGCCGAGCACGATGACCTCCTGGCCGCTGTGGTTGACGAGCTGGAGCTGGTTGCCGACGTCGACGGCGCGGACCTCGAGGCCGGACACGGCCGGCGAGATGTTGAGGACGTTGGTGCGGTAGTTGCTCGCGATGACGCCGTTGCCGACCGCGTGCGCCGCGGCCGGGCCGGCCCCGAGCATCTCGACCACGCCTGCCAGCAGCAGCACGAGCCCGATCCTGATCAGCCACCTGCGGCGGAGCCGCACGCCAGATGCGATTGTGCCCATCATCGGCCTTCGTCCTCTCCCTCTCCCTCGTCGCCGTCGTCCTCGTCGTCGTCGTCTTCGTCGGAGCCGCGCAGGCGGCGGGCCAGCGCGACCGCGGCCATGGCGGTCAGCACCCCGAGGCCCACCAGGCCGACGATCAGCGGGATCCGGTTGGGGGCTGGCCCGGCGTCGGCCGACGCCGGCGGCACCGCCGCCACGACGTAACCCGGCGCGGGCAGGACCGCGCCGACCTGGTGCGAGCCGGGGGTTGCGCTGCTGGGCTGGCGCGTCCACGCCCTGCCGCCGGCCGAGGACAGCACGGCGTAGTCGAACAGGCTGCTCACCGGGATCGGGAGCAACGGGAACACCAGCACCACCGTGGCCCTGCCGCCGAGCGTGGCCGGCTTTCCGGAAGGCCGGTAGGCGAGGCGGATCCGGTAGGCGTTGCCGGCCAGCACCATCCCTGGCGGCGCGGGCGCCAGGGCGGCCGGGTCGACCGGCTCGATCGTCACCACCACCTCGCGCTGGCCCGGGCTCGGCGGGACCGCGTTCGCCTCGAGCACCAGGCTGGCCTGGCCGTCGTCGGTCGAGACGGCGCTCACCTCGGACCCGTTCGCGGTCAGGCGTACCACGCTCTTCACGCCGGACGGCGGCTTGTTCGCGGCGGCCATCTCCGGAGGCGGCTTGACCCAGTGATAGGGCGGCGGCGGCGCCAGCCCGTCGAGCAGGGGCCGCCGCGCCAGCGGGCTCTGCCGTCCGCTGACAGCCGCGCCCGCCAGGTACGCCAGTGCGAGGGCGACGCCGGCGAGCGCCGCCCAGGCTCGGCCCGGCCGCCGGACCCGCCGCCGCATCACATCACCAGCGCCGGCCGTCATGGGGTGATCCGCATCGCCTTGAGGGAGGCGGTGGCGAACTGCGGCGGCCAGGTGACCTGGCGGTCGTTGACGCCAACCCACTCCCAGATGACCGTCGCAGCCCGCAGGTTGGCGCTCGCGCCGTTGCCGCTGCCCGTCGCGCCGAACTCGAGCCCGCTGCCGTTGGGCAGGCCGCCGGCGGGGATCCGCACGGCCCGCGCCGCCTTTGCCACCACCTCGGGATCGCTGGAGCCGGCGCGCGGCAGCACCCAGTGGAACAGCGCCCATGCGCCGGCGAAGCCCGCCAGCGCCGCGGCGCTCATCTCCTGGTGGTAGGCGCGCTCGTAGGCCTGGTCGGCGGCCTCCAGGGTGGCGCGTGCCTGGGGGTTCAGGCCCTTGCGGTTGATCCCGTAGGCGTCGGGCTTGTCCGAGGCGAACAGGCCCACCGCATCGCGGCCGAGCGCCGCGCCGAAGGCGGGCATGCAGTAGCTCGATGAGGTGCCGATGTTGGCCACCAGCTTCAGGCCCTGGCGCACGATCTCGCGCCGCAGCGCCACCCCGTCGTCCAGGTAGGCGACCACGAACAGCACGTCGGGACGGGTGGCGGCGAGCTGCCGGACCACCTTGGCCTTGTCGAAGCGTCGCGGGTCGTAGCGCAGGCTCCCCGCCACGCTGTAGCCGCGGGCGCGCAGCTCGGCGAGGGCGCCGCCGGCGACCGCGGCGCCAAACTGGTCGTCCACCGCGGCCACCGTGTAGCGCAGCGTGGCGGGGTCGCGCCGTAGCCGCGGCAGCAGCTGACCGGACACGAAGTCCATGGCGGCCTTGCCGAGCAGCGCCCCTGACGGGGCGACCCGGAACACCCGCTCGCCGCCGCCCTTCAGACCCATCAGCTCCCCAACCGCGCCGGTCTCCCAGAAGACCAGCCCGCGCTCGGAGGCGGTGCGGGCGGCGGGCGCGGAGATGGTGCTGCCGTAGCTGCCGAGCACCACGCCGATGCCGCGGCGGGCCAGCGTGGCGACCGCACCGGGCGCGGCGTCGGCCTCGGGCACGTCGAGCGGCGCCAGCTCGATCGGCCGGCCGGCCGCTCCCCCGCCGGCGTTGGCCAGGCTCGCCGCGATCTGCACGCCGCGGTACTCCTCGACCCCGCCCGGCCCCTGCGTGCCGCTCAGCGGATAGATCGCGCCGACCCGCAGCGGCTCCGGGCGGCCGCCCTGACTGCTTTCCGACCGCGAGCACGAGGCCGCCAGCGCGACCAGGGCGAGGACGAGGGCGAGGACACGAACGGGCTTCACCGGAGGATCACCGCCAAGAGGTTGGCCGCGGCGTGGGTCGCCGCGGGGATGGTCCAGCGGCCCGACGCCCAGCGCTGCCACCCGAGCAGCAAGCCGGCACCGAGGTCGACCGGAAGGGCGGCCGGACCGTAGGAGGGAACGTGGACGAGGGCGAAGGCGACGGCGGACCCGGCCACGGCGAGCACCGCGGGCAGCGCCGCCCGCCATGCGGAGCCGCCGCCTCTCGGACGCGGGGAGGCCCGCGCGGCCCGGGCGGCACGGCGCTCGAGCCAGGCGTACAGCGCCCCGCGGAACAGCGCCTCCTCGGCGACCGCGGCCAGCAGGCCGAGGGCCAGGGCCGCCCCGCCGGCGGGCAATGGCGGCGCCGGGCCGGGCAGCAGCGCCGTCGCCGCCAGCACCGCCGCCATGCCGGCCGCGAGCGTGCTCCAGGCGCCGAGCGGCGCGCGGGCCGCTCCCCGCGGCGCGGCGCCCGCGGCGGCGGCGAGGCCGGCATAGCCGGCGGCCAGCGCCGCGGTGCGGGCGCCCGCCCCAAGCCCCTCGAGGCCAGGGCGGAGCAAGAGGAACCCGAGCCCGGCGGCGGCAACCGCGCCGGGCCCGGTGCCCAGCGCCGGCGACGGCACGGCGATCCTCACTGCCGGACCTCGAAGGCCGCCTGGGTCAGCACCCTGGGGTCGAAGGGGAGGTGGTCGGCGGCGACGAACTCGACCTGCAGGACGTGGGTGCCTGGTGTCAGCTTGGGCAGCGCCTGGGCCAACCGGTAGTTCATGGAGATCAGGCGGCCGTCGAGCATGACGTGGACGTGGCCCTGGTCCGGCCGGATGTTGGTGGTGGTCGCCGCGACGATCTTCGCGTTCCGCAAGCCGAGTTGCAGCTGCACGCTGCCGCCCTTGACCACCTGGCCGTTGTGCGGCGCGTCGATGGTGAGCTTGGCCGTGCTGCTGGGCCGGGCGGCCGCGGCCGTGCTCGGCGGGGTGCCTGCCTGGCCGTCCGAGCCGGCCTGGCCGCCGGAGCCGGAGCCGCCGCTCGAGCATGCCGCCAGCCCGGCGGCCAGCGCGAGCACGGCCGCCCCGGCACGGATCGGCAGCGGGAGCGCCTGGGTCATCTTCTTCCTCATTGCTCAATCACCTGCTCGAACTGGGCGTTGGTGGCGACGCCGGCTGTGGTGGTGGCCTGGACCGCGAAGGACCAGCGCCCGGCGGTCAGGTCCAGGTTGGCCACGAAGTGGCCGGAGCTGAACAGTTGCAGCGTCAACGGGTGGGGGGCGCCGCTGGGCGTGGTCGCGCTCGCGCGCGCGCCGCTGATCGGCAGCTCCGCGCCCCTCGGGTCGAAATAGGTGAGGTGCAGCACATTGCGGCCGGGGCGGCCGGGGTCGAGGTATGCCTGCAGCGACCCCGCCTGCGCCAGGGCGATCGTGTAGACGGTCGGCTGGCCTGGCACGTGCGAGACCCGGACCCGCGGCGGCTCGGCGCTCCTGGTCTGCAGCTGCAGCGGCACGGTGACCGCGCCGCCCGGCCGCCCGACCAGCACGGTGATGCTCCAGCGACCCGCGATCGAGAGCTGGCTGCCCTGGCCCTGCCAGTCGCCCGCGCCGGCGCGCCGGAGATCCAGGGTGGACGTGCCCACGTCCGGCCTGGAGGGCAGGGAGAAGCTCAGCGACACCCGGTCCGCCGGCACGGGCTGGCGGCTGTCGTAGTCGACCACCTCGGCGGCGAACCGGTTCGGGCCCGCCGCACCAGGGGTGACCGTCAGCTGGACCCGGACGCTGGTGGCGAAGTCGTTGCCGTTGACGACGACCGCCGGTGGCGGCTGGCTGCGCGCCGCCTGGGACACGAACTCGGCCGGGGGCAGCTCGCTGAGCAGCGCGGCGGCCACTACGATCGGGATCGCGACGGCGAGCTCGCCCCGCACGGTCGCTGCGAGGGTCTGGAGCTTGGCTCGGCCGGCGCGCAGCGCGGGCACGATCCGGAAGCGGTTGGCCGCGCCGATGGCCACCAGCCCAGCGACCAGCCCGCCCTTGACCAACAGGGTGCGGCCGAAGCTGGTGTCGAGCAGCCCGTGCCAGCTCCCCACCTCGACCAGCGCTCGTGCCAGGCCAGTGACCAGGACCAGCCCGACCGCCACCGTCGCCATGCGCGAGAAGCGCTGCACCGCGACCACCTTCTCGCTCTCCTCGCCAGCGGCGGTGGCCCGGATGCCGAGCACCAGCCAGAGGAAGCCGCCCACCCAGACGCCGACGGCGAGCAGGTGGACCCACTGGGCCAGCAGGTTGAGCGGGCCGAGGGAGCCCGATCCCGCCGCGTGGCCGGCGGCGACGTGGACCAGCATGGCTGCGGCGGCACCGGCGCCGAGCAGGCCGAGGAGCTCCTGCCGGCCGGGCCAGCGTGCCATCGCGACCAGCACGACCGCGGTCGCCACCAGCACCACGGCCTGGCCGACGATCTTGCCGCCGGTGGTCGAGGCGAGCAGGTCACCGAAGGAGACCCCGACGCGGGCGTGCTCCGCGGCGACGCTGGCCGCCAGTCCGGCGGCGGCCAGCGCGAGCGCCCCGCCAAGCAGCGGCAGGGACGGGCCGGCGGCCCGCCGGCGAGCGCGGAACACCAGCAGGCCGCTGGCCGCGGCCCCGACGAGGAGGATCAGGCCCCAGTCGAGCGCCCAGCGCCCCGCCACCGCCAGTGGCGACGGCGACGGGGACGCCGGCACCGCCGCCTGGCCGCCGGCGGCGGTGGCGGAAGGCGCCACGCCGATGCCGAACGCGAACGCGCCGGTGGTGAGATGGCCGTCGGTGCGGGATACCACCCGCCAGCTCACCGTGTAGGTGCCGGTCCCCAGCTGGCCGATGGCGACCTGGAGCACGAGCGGCCTGCCCGCCGCCACCCGCGCCCTGCCCCGCTCCACCGCACGACCGGCCGAGTCGAGCACGTGCACGCTGGACAGGGTGGCATCGGGCGCCTCGGTGAAGGTCATCGTCACCTTCTCGGGCGCCTTGTCCAGGGACGCCCCGCCGGCAGGGTCGGAGCTGCGCAGCAGCGCGTGCGCGCCGGCCGCCGGTGCGGCCAGCACCAGCAGCAGGCACGCGAGCGCTGCGACGGCGATCGGGCGCCGCACGTTTCTACGCCCGCTTCCGCAGCAGGGCCCAGGCGCCCGCCGCCAGGCCGAGCGCGCCGACCACGACCCCGGCGACGGCGATGAGGCGGGCCTGGTCGGCCGCGTCCTTCGCGCGGCTCTCGCTGGCCGCCAGCGCCGGGTCCTGGACCTCGTCGAAGGTGGTCGGCGAGGAGGTGAACTTCTGGTCCACCGCCTGCCCCTTGATGCCGCCGGTGAAATGGAAGGTGTAGGGGCCGGGCGCGGTCGGGATGAACCAGGCGCGGTAGTCGCCGGGCGTGCCGTCCCCGCCGACCTCGAAGTTCGGCTCCATGGTCAGGCTCAGCTTCTGGTTGTCGTCATTGCCGGTGCTGACGTCGACCTTGAGGGTGTCGCCGAGGTCGGTGACCGGCTTGTCGTTGGCGTCGTTGAGGAACATCACCACGCTGTTCTTCTCGCCGGTGTAGGCGGGCTCGTCGCCGAACCCGACCTCCACGTTGTACCTGCCGATCTTGCGCGCCTCGTGTGCCGACGCGGGCGCGGCGCCGAGCGCCAGCAACAGCCCGACCACGCCAACCGCAGCGGCGATCGACTTGCTCCTCGTCCTCATCGTGGATGGCTTCCTTTCCGCGGCGCCGCCTGGAGCGGCAGAGCCCGGCAGGCCGCTCGCGGGCGGCTGGGACCGGCGGCGAGCGGTGCGATTGCGCAGGGAGGATTCAGGTCATCCGGAGACGTGGAGGCGCGCGGATCCCGCGGACGCCGCGAGGTCGCGAGAGCGGCCGTACCGCCGTGGCCGGCTGGACGAGGGGGACGCGGCCGTGCCGCCGCGGCTCGGCCCGGCCGAAGGCCCGCCCGACCGCCTCGGCGGCGCGGCCGAGCCAGACCAGCAGGGTGGCCACTGCCAGGGCCGCCACGATCTGGATCAGGAAGCCGACGAACAGCAGGCGGTCGCGGACGACGTCGCCGACCGGATGGCCGCTGGCGACCCGCTCGAGGACCTCCTGGACGGCGAAGATGCTGGCCTGCAGCAGGCACAGGCGGGCGGCGAGCCAGGCCCACGGCTCGTCGCCGGCCGGGCGGGGCTGGCGCCGCAGGCCGTGGCTGAAGTGGCGGACGCTGGTGGTGATCGCCAGGAGCAACCCGAAGACGACCTCGGCGGCAACCGCGGTCGACCAGTAACCGTGGCCGGTCCCGGCCAGCAGGGTGGCGCGCGCCCTGCCCTCCGGCGCGACGATCAGGTACGAGACAGAGTGGCCGACCGCCGCGCCGGTGACCGCTGCACCGGCGAGCGGTAGGCGGCGGACCGCGCTACGCCATTCCATGGGTGCCAATTTCGTTCAGTCGAAAGGTACCTGGCAAGTCTCGAGCTGGCTCAATGCCGTGCCGCGGCACGCCCTGTGCGCGCCAACCACCATAATTCGGGCATCGGGTCAAGACTTCGCGGATCGCCGTTGCCGGGCATGCCCGCCTCAAAGAGGCAACTGCGAGGTTTGACCACCTGCAACTGAGATGCAACTATGCACGAGGTGCCGGGAAGCCCGGAGGGCGTCGCGCGGGTCATAGAGGGAGGACGGGCATGGCGACAGGAGCAGGTGTCAGGACCCCGGCCGAGCGCCGGCTGCCGTCGCGGCTGCTCGGGCTGTTCACGCCCTCGGAGTGGGGGCGCCTGGCGGCGATGTACGGGTTCATCGCCTTCCTGCACGTGCTCGGCTGGGGACTGTTCGCCGGGGTCGCCGCCAAGAGCGCGGCCTTCGCCGGCGCCGGGCTGATCGCCTACACCCTCGGCATGCGCCACGGCTTCGACGCCGATCACATCTCGGCCGTCGACGACACCACCCGCTACCTGCTCGCCAAGGGCCGCAAGCCGCTCGGGGTCGGATTCTTCTTCTCCTTCGGCCACTCCACCGTGGTGTTCGTGCTCTCGCTCGGCCTGGCCGTCGCGGCCAAGTCGGTGCAGTCCCGCATCCCTGGCTTCCAGGACCTCGGTAGCACCATCGGGGCGAGCGTCTCCGGTACCTTCCTGTGGCTCATCGGGCTGCTCAACCTGGTCGTGCTGATCGGCATCCTCAAGGTCTGGCGGCAGGCCAAGCGGGGCGCCTTCGACCGCGAGCAGCTGGATCGCCTGCTGCTGCAGCGCGGCCTGGTCAACCGCATCCTCGGAGGCCGCGCCCAGAAGCTCATCAACCACTCCTGGCAGATGTACCCGCTCGGGCTGCTGTTCGGGCTCGGCTTCGACACCGCCAGCCAGGTCGGGCTGCTGGCCCTGGCCGGTGGGGCGGTCAGCGGCCAGTCGTCGTTCTTCGCCATCATGTCGCTGCCCATCCTGTTCGCCGCCGGCATGAGCCTGGTCGACACCACCGACGGCGCGCTGATGGCCAAGGCCTACGACTGGGCCTTCGCCAGCCCGCTGCGCAAGCTCTGGTACAACCTCACCACCACCGGGCTGTCGGTCGCCGTCGCCCTGGTCGTCGGCACGATCGAGCTGCTCCAGGTGATCAGCGGCCGGCTCGGCTGGAAGGGCGCCTTCTTCGAGTTCCTGAACGAGCGGCTCGACTTCGGCCTCATCGGCTACACGATCGTGGGCCTGTTCCTCGGGGCATGGCTGCTGTCGGTGGTCCTGTGGCGCGTCCGCCGCGTCGAGGAGCGCTATTCCGACGCACTCACGCCAAGTGAGTGACGGCGGCGTCAGCGGGACGAGAACGACAGCGGGAGCGACTGCAGACCGCGGAGCACGAGGTGGTCGCGGTAGGGAGGCTCGGGGTCGGCAAGCTCGAGGCGCGGGAAGCGGCGCACCAGCGCGCCGAGGGCGACCTCGCCCTCCAGGCGCGCCAGGGCGGCGCCCAGGCAGTAGTGCATCCCCGCCGAGAAGGAGAGATGGCGGTTGTCGGCTCGGCCGACGTCGAGGCGGTCGGGGTCGGGGAACACCGCCGGATCGCGGTTGGCCGCCGCCACCAGCACGATCAGCTGCTCGCCGGCGGAGACCGGCGTGCCGCCCACCTCCAGGTCGGTGGTGGCGATGCGGGCGGTCACGTGCACCGGGCTGTCGTAGCGCAGCAGCTCCTCGACCGCGCTCGGGCCCAGCGCCGGGTCGCGCCGCAACCGCTCCAGCTGGTCAGGGTGGCGCAGCAGGGCAAGGGCGCCGTTGCCGATCAGGTTGACGGTGGTCTCGTGGCCGGCGAGGAACAGCAGGATGACGGTGGAGAGCAGCTCCTCCCAGGTGAGCCGCTCGCCGCCCTCCTCAGCCGCGATCAGTGCCGACAGCAGGTCGTCGCGCTCCTCGCGGCGGCGCTGCTCGATGAGCGCGACGAAGTGCTCGGTGAACCCGCTGATCGCCTCGCCGCCGCGCGCCAGCGCCTGCTCGTCGAGGTCGATGTCGCGGTCGAGCATGCGCGAGGCGTCCGAGGACCAGCGCCGGAAGGTGTCGCGCTCGACCGCCGGCACGCCGAGCAGCTCGCAGATCACCGAGACCGGCAGCGGGTAGGCCAGGTCGGCGATGAGCTCCAGGGATCCCTGCTCCTCCACGCGGTCGAGCAGCTCGTCGACCAGCGCCTCCACCCGCCGGCGAAGCTGGCGGACCCGGCTCGGGGTGAACGCCTTGGACGCCAGCGACCGGATCCTGGTGTGGTCAGGCGGGTCGAGGAACAGCAGCACCTTGGTGTCGAGCCGCCGCGGCCCCACCTGGGGCCGCTCGCCGTGCAGGTGACCGGGGTTGGGGCTGAAGCGGGGGTCGCGCAGGACCGCGGTGGCGTCGGCGTGGCGCGTGAGCACCCACGGGCCGGCGGGGCTGTGGTGCACCGGGTCCAGCTCGCGCAGCCTGTGGTACAGCGGATAGGGATCGGTCCGGTACTCGGGCAGGAAGGGGTCGACGCCCTCGAGATCGGCGGCGGAGCTGATGGCGTCGACGGCCAGCGCCATGTGCAGCACCTCCCCCTGGCGGACCCATGCCTGGCGACCCCTGGCGACCCCTGCCGACCGCTACGCTGCGCCAGGAGGCAGCGCCCGTCAAGCGCCGGCCCGGGCGGCGTCGCGATGCCCATGCGGGGCGGGCGATGGCCCCTGCGCCTGGCGGCAGTTGGCGCACAGCCCCGAGATGGCGTGGTGGGTGAAGTCCGGGCGGAAACCGTGGTCGTGCTCGATGAGCCGCTCCAGTCGGTCCAGGGCGCTCTTTGGCAGCTCGTTCTCTGCACCGCAGCGGGTGCAGATGAGGTGGACGTGCTGGACGTCGTCGACCCGGTGGTAGCCGATGCCACTCTCCAGGTGCACGTGGACCAGCACGTCGACCTGCTCCAACCGCTCCAGGGTGCGGTACACCGTCGACGGGCTCACGCCTGGGACGTGCTCCTGGATGTTCCTGATCACCTGCATCGGGATCACGTATCCCGGGGTGGTCATGACCTCGGTGACGATGGCGATCCGCTGCGGCGTCATACGCATGCCCTGCTGACGCAGCAGGCTGATCGCCGATTCAGTGGTGGCAAGCATCTCGGTTCGAGTTTAGGATGCACCTGCATCCGGTTGCAACTAGATTGACCTGGTCAGGCCGTGTGTGGAGCAGCCGGCTACCATGAGACGGACATGATCCTCTTCCACCCGCTCGTGCTGGCGGTGCTCGCCGGCCCGGCCCCGGGCCAGGTCGTGCCGCGGCCGACCGTGGCGCGGCTGCTGCTCGACTGGTCCCTCGACCCGCTGGTGGCCCTGCCGCTGCTGGCGCTCGCCGTGCTCTACCTGCGGGGCCGCCGCCGCATCCGCGAGCGTGGCCAGCGCTGGCCGGCCCAGCGCACCGGCTGCTTCCTCGGCGGGCTCGCGGCGATCGCCATCGCGCTGCAGTCGCCGCTGGAGGCGTACGACACCGCGCTGTTCTCCGTGCACGTCGTCCAGCACCTGACGCTGACGATGGTGGCGGCCCCGCTGCTGGCGATGGGCGCGCCGATCACCATGCTGCTGATGACGGTGCCCGCCCGTTCCCGCAAGCGCATCGTCAAGCTGGTGCACAGCCGGCCGGTCAAGGTCATCGGCCATCCGCTGATCGCCTGGGTGCTGTTCACCCTCACGCTGTACGCGCTGTACTTCTCGCCGCTGTTCGACCTGAGCCTGCGCAACCGCCCGGTCCACGACCTGGTGCACCTCCACTTCATCGCGGTCGGGCTGCTGTTCTGGTGGCCGGTGGTGGGGCTCGACCCGACCCGCTGGCGGGTCCATCACCTGGCGCGGGTGCTGTACGTGTTCCTGATGGTCCCGTTCCACGCCTTCCTCGGCGTGGCGATCATGAACAGCAGCACGCTGCTGGCGCCGTCCCTGGCCGGCTTCGTCCGCTCCTGGGGGCCCACGCCACTGGCCGACCAGCAGGCCGGGGGCGCGATCATGTGGGGCGCCGGGGACATCATCTCGCTGGTCTCGGTGATCGCGATCCTGGCCGCATGGGCCAGCTACGAGGAGAAGGTGGCCGCCCGCGAGGACCGCCGCCTGGCCCGCGAGCGCGCCGCCCGCGCCAAAGCCCAGCAGACGGACCCCTCGGCGCGTGGCTCCTGACCGCGGCGTAGCCTGATCGGCATGCGCAGGCGGCACGGGGAGGAGGAGCCCGAGCGGCTCGACGAGCATGGCGTCGAGCATGCCGCCCGGCTGGCCGGGCGCTGGCGCGCATCGATGTGGCTGCTGATCGCGGCGCTGGTGGTCCTCGGGATCGCCGGCCTCGCCCGCAGCGGCCTCGCGGGCAGAGGTCCGCTCGTCCCCCCGGCCCATGCCCTCGGCCCGAACCAGGGAGAGGCGCTCGGCAATCCCTCCGCGCCGGTGCTGGTCGAGGAGTACGGCGACTTCCAGTGCCCCGCCTGCGCCCGCCTCGAGCGCCAGGTCGGCCCGACCATCCGCCGGCTCGTCGACCAGGGCAGGATCCGCTTCGTCTTCCACCACGACGCCAGGAACGGCCGCGGGTCCGTGCTGGCCGCCAGCGCCGCGACCTGCGCCGGCGACGCCGGCGGGTTCTGGCCGTACCACGACGCCCTCTACGCGGAGCAGGCGCCGGAGAGCTCGGGCGCGCTCACGGTCGAGCGGCTTATCCGGCTCGGCCGGCGGCTCGGCATCGGCGGCCCCGCATTTGCGAGCTGTGTCAGGGACGCCACCTACGCGCCCTGGGTGGCCAAGGTCACCGACGAGGGCTCGCGGCGGGGCGTCAGCGCGATCCCGACCGTCCTGGTCGACGGCAGGCGCGCCGAGCAGGCCGTCACGCCCGCCGGCCTGCTCGGCGCGGTCCAGCGGGCGACCAGGGGCGGCTGAGGCTCAGGCGTCGAGGCAGGCCTGGCGCTGGCGGCCGAGGCCCTCGATCTCCAGCTCCATGACATCGCCGGAGCGCAGGAATCGCTGCGGCCGGTGTCCCATCCCGACGCCGGCCGGGGTGCCGGTGTTGAGCAGGTCGCCCGGCTCCAGGACCATGAACTGGCTCAGATACCAGACGAGATGGCCGACGCCGAAGACCATGTTCGCGGTGCTGCCGTCCTGCATGGTCTCGCCGTTCACCGTCAGCGACAGCCGCAGCCGCTGCGGGTCGGCGACCTCGTCGGCCGTGACCAGCCATGGACCCAGCGGGTTGAAGGTCTCGCACGACTTGCCCTTGACCCACTGGCCGCCCCGCTCGAGCTGGAACTCACGCTCGGACACGTCGTTGGAGACGCAGTAGCCCGCCACGCACGACAGGCCCTCCTCCGGGCTGATCAGGTAGCGGGCGGTGCGACCGATCACCACGCCGAGCTCGACCTCCCAATCGGTCTTGGAGCTCTTGCGCGGGATGAGGACCTCGTCATAGGGACCGATCACGGTGTTGGTCGCCTTCATGAACACGGTCGGCTCGGCCGGCACCGCGTTGCCCGACTCGGCGGCGTGGTCCGCATAGTTGAGGCCGATGCCGACGAGCTTGGGGGGGCGGGCGATCGGCGCACCGGTGCGCACCCCGTCGGTGGAGATCGCGGGCAGCCGCTCCGGGCTGCCGCGCAGGGTCTGGCGTAGCTCCTCGAGGCCGCCGGCGGCGAAGAAGGGGCTGCCGTAGTCGCCGGTCACCGCGCTCGCGTCGCGGACGATCCCGTCCGGTCCGAGCACGGCCGGTCGCTCAGCGCCCGGAGGCCCAACGCGCAGCAGCTTCATCTCCACCCCTTGTCGCGCGATTCGTGCCGATATCTTACGTTGACCCGCAGTGATGCCGCCGGACCCGCGGTAGCATGACCACATGCGGGGCGAGGCGGGGGCCGGCCATGCTGGCATCGTGCTGGCCGCCGGCGGCGGCACCCGGATCGGCCACAGCCACAGCAAGGTCTACCTGCCGCTCGCCGGCCGGCCCATGCTGGCGTGGTCGCTGGAGCTGCTCTGGCGGGTCCCGGGTGTCTGCCGGCTGGTGCTGGTCGCCCGCGCCGAGGAGATGGGCCTGGCCGCCGGCGTGCTCGAGCGGGAGCTGCCGGGCGCGCCGGTCGAGCTGGTGAGCGGTGGCCCCAGCCGTCACGAGTCCGAGTACCGGGCGCTGGCGCAGCTCGCCGGAGACATCCATGCTGGCCGGGTCGCGGCGGTGCTGATCCACGACGCCGCCCGGCCCCTGGCGTCGCTCGCCATGACCGAGCGCGTGCTCGCCGCGGCGCTGCGGCGTGGCGCCGCGGTCCCGGGAGTCCCGGCCGAGAACGTTCTCGGGGTCGACCCGGCCGGCCGCCCGGCCCTGGCCTCCGATGGCGGCGAACGGCTGGTGACCATCCAGACGCCGCAGGCGTTCCGTGCCGGCCCGCTGCTCGAGGCGCACGAGGCTGCCGCCCGTGACGGCTTCACCGGCACCGACACCGCCGCCTGCGTCGAGCGCTACACCGAGACGGAGGTCGTGGTGGTGCCCGGCGACCCGGGAAACCTCAAGGTCACCTTCCCCGACGACCTTCTCGTCGCCGAGCGCCTGCTGGCCCGATCACCTGGTTTTCCAGCCGATGGGGTAACATCCTAGCCCGAATTCGCGTCGCTGGAGCCCGGTCGGCCGGCGGCACCGGTCGCGTCCCCAGGGGGGCCACCTCAGGAGCCTACTGCCAGTGAGCATTGCAACCGCCGAATCCCTTCCCCGCGCGGCGACCCCCGAGGTGAGCGTCGTGCTCCCCTGCTACAACGAGCGCGATCACGTCGAGCAGGAGATCAAGCGCATCCGCGCGGCACTCGAGACCGCGGGCATGACCTACGAGCTGATCTGCATCGACGACGGCTCCACCGACGGGACCCGTGAGCTGCTCAAGCAGGTCCCAGACATCCGCCTGATCCTCTTCCAGCGCAACCAGGGCTCGGGCACGGCGCGCCGGATCGGCACCCAGGAGGCCCGGGGCCAGGTGGTGGTCTGGACCGACGCCGACATGACCTACCCGAACGAGCTGATCCCAGAGCTGGTGCGCGAGCTCGGCGACAGCTACGACCAGGTGGTCGGCGCCCGGAAGTCCGAGGCGGGCACCTACAAGCTGTTCCGCGTGCCGGCCAAGTGGGCGATCCGCCGGCTCGCCTCCTATCTGACCAATGCCCCCATCCCGGATCTGAACTCCGGGCTGCGGGCGTTCAAGCGCTCGGTCGCCGAGCCCTACCTGCGCCTGCTGCCGCCCGGGTTCTCCTGCGTGACCACCATCACGCTGGCCTTCCTGTCCAACGGCCACCAGATCAAGTACATCCCGATCGATTACTACAAGCGCGCCGGGCGCTCCAAGTTCCACCCGTTCAAGGACGCCTACAACTACATGATCCAGGTCCTGCGCATGGTGATGTACTTCAACCCGCTGCGCGTGCTGATGCCGGTCGCGCTGACCCTGTTCGGCTGCACCTTCGTCAAGCTGGTCTGGGACCTGGTCGTGCACCACTTCCGGGTGACCGGCTCGACCGTGCTGATCGGCATCGCCGCCTTCAACATCGCCGCGATCGCCCTGCTCGCCGACCTGGTCGTCAAACGGACGGCGACCGACTGAGCCGGGGGCGGCCTGACGTGATCGGACTGCGCTCCTGGCGTAACCTGCTCCGGTGCGCTGTGGTCGCGTTGTTCGCGGTGGCGATCGCGCTGCTGCTCGCGCGCCGCTGGAGCGAGGTCCGCCCGCTGCTCCACAGCCTCTCGGTCACCGGCGTCGGGCTCGCCCTGATCGCCGGGGCGGTCGCCATCTTCGCCACCTTCCTGTGCTGGCGTGCGGTGCTCACCGACCTCGGCTCGCCGCTGCCGGTCACAAGCGGCATGCGGGTGTTCTTCCTCGGTCAGCTCGGCAAGTACCTGCCGGGCAGCGTCTGGCCGGTGCTCGCCCAGATGGAGCTCGGGCGCGGCTACAAGGTGCCGCGGCGGAGCTCGGGCGCGGCGGTGATGATCCTCATGCTGCTGCTGGTCGGCACCGGCCTGCTGGTTGCCGCGCTGGCCCTGCCGCTGCTCGGCGACGACGCCCTGCGGCGCTACGGTTGGGCGCTGAGCGTGCTGCCGGTCGCGGCGGTGCTGCTGTACCCGCCGGTGCTCAACCGGCTCCTCGCCGCCGGGCTGCGGCTGGCGCGACGCGAGCCGATGCCCCAGCCCCTGTCCCTGCGCGGCGTGCTCGGCGCGGTCGGCTGGGGACTGGTCGGCTGGGTCCTGTACGGGGTCCACATCTGGATCCTGGCGCACATGCTGGGCGTCCACGGCGCCGGGCTACTGGCCCGCTCGATCGGGGCGTTCGCCGCCTCCTGGTCCGTCGGCTTCCTGGTGGTGATCGCCCCCGCCGGCGGGGGCGTGCGCGAGGCCGCCCTGATCGTGCTGCTGGGAACCGGCGTCGGCGCGGCGCGCGCGACGGTGATCGCGGTGGTGTCCCGGCTGCTGCTCACCGTCGGTGACCTGGGCTGGGGCGGCGTGGTGGCCCTCCTCAGGCGGCGGCGGCCGGCAGAGCGGGCGCCGGAGCAGGAGTCGGTCGGGTAGCGACCGGGAGGACCCGCCCGCCGGGCGGCTGCACCTGGTCAGGCGGCGGCCAGGCTGCTCGGCAGGACGGTGGTCACCGAGCGCAGGTCGAGCCCGAGGGGGATGGCGGCGCGCACGCCCGCTCGCCAGGCGGCAGGCTCGGCGACGCCGGGACCGTGGTTGAAGAAGAACAGCCAACCGCCGCGGCTCCAGCCGAGGCACGGCTGGCAGGCGACCGGGGTCGCCCCGCCGGACCCCTCCAGCAGGCTGGCCCGCCCCGCGGCCACGTCCACCATGGTGAGGCCGAGCGCGTCCGGTCCGGTCAGCTCAGTGAACACCGCCAGCCTGCCGCCGTCCGGCGAGAAGGCGCCGAGCTGCAGGCAGCAGTCCGTGCCCGGCAGCGGCGGCCCGAGCCCGAACCAGCTCCGCGCCCCGGCGGGCACCGGCAGCACGCGGTGCCGGCCGCTGGCCAGGTCGACCAGGTGCAGCACGTGCCCGTCCAGGTCCAGGTAGGCGAGCAGGTTCGCGTGCACGTCGATGAGGGTCAGGTTGAAGCCCAGGAGGAGCGGGCGACGCCTGCCGGAGGGGTCTCGGAGCTCGAAGTCGTTCTGCAGGTCGCGGACGACCACACCCCGCGGCACCACCGCCACCGGGTCGGCGTCGTAGGGCAGAGTCCAGCGCCGCAGCAGTCGTCGGGTGGGCAGGTCGATCTCGCGCAGCACGTAGGTCTCGTCGGGTGTCAGCGTCTCCCGGCTGACCAGCCAGACGTGGTCGGGGTGCGATGACGGCAGCACCTCGCTCGCATGCCCGAGCGGCCGCGACCGCGAGGCACCGTCCGCCGGCTGCACCGCGGCCGCGCCGTCACGGGCCAGCAGCACGATGAAGCCCCCCTGGCGGAGCACGCGCACCCTGCCGGCGCCCGGCGCCGGCAGGGTGGCGATCTTCCGGCTGGCCGGATCGATCACCAGCGGCTGGCGCCCGCCCATGTAGAGCAGGTTGCCCCGCAGCTCGGCGAGATCGGCGGGAGCCGGGTCGGCCTCCCGGCGGCTGACGGCCGTGACTGAGCCGGGCGGCGCCAGCGGGCGGGCCGGCGAGCCCGTCACCGCCCAGCGCACCGCGACCAGGCCCGTCAGCGCCGCCGCCAGCAGGGCGAGGTTGCGCCGGAGGCTGCGTCCGGAAGGCGCGCGGGGAGGCGGGCCGACCATCCAGCGGCCACCTCCCCGTCGAGGCCGAAGCTCCCTCACGGGAACCATCTCACGACCGAAGGTGAAAGTGGTACCCGCGCTAAGCGGGATAATCACGTCATCAGGGGTCGTCGGCGAGGATGGCCCGCAGGACGGCGGCGGTGTCGCGCAGGTCTGGCAGGACGACGTCGGCGCCGGCGTCGCGGAGGGTGGCGGCGTCGTAGTGGCCGCTGGCGACCGCGACGACCCGGGCGCCTCCGATCTGTCCCGCGGCCACGTCCAGCGGGGTGTCGCCGATCAGCACGGTGGTACGGGGACCCAGCTCGATCCCGTACCTGGCCTTTGCCTTGGCCCGCGCCACCGCCACCAGCCGGGACCGCTCACGGTGATCCGAGCCGTACCCCCCGACCTCGAAGTCGACGTAGCGGTCGAGCCCGAGGGTCGCCAGCTTCAGCACGGCGTTGGCACGGAGGTTGCCGGTGAGCAGTGACTGCAGCACCTCTGGCCGGCGCTGCAGCGCGGCCAGCGCCTCCCTCGCCCCGGGGAGCGCCCGGCCGCGCTCCCGCATGGCCGCCGCCTTGGCGGCCAGCGCCCGCTCCAGCGCCGTGTGGAACTCCGCAAGGCGCACCTCGCCGTCCGGGACGTCCTGCCTTGCCAGCAGCTCCAGAGCGATCTCGGGATCGGTGCGGCCGGCCAGCGGGACGGCGGTGGCCCCCGCGGTCTCCGACGGCGGCCGGCCGACCACGACGAGGAAGGCGTCGAGGAACGCCTCCCAACCCAGCCCGCCGTAGTGGACCAGGGTTCCGTCAACGTCCCAGAGCACCAGCCGACGCACAAGCTCACCTCCTGTGACAATGCGTTCCGGCATTGTTGTATCAGCCGGGCCGCCGGGTCCGGCCAGCGACGAGAGGAGGTGGGCGTGGAGGAGCCGCGGGTGCTCGCCCTCGACCTTGGCACCTCCTCGGTTCGGGCGCTGCTGTTCGACCACCGGGGCCGGGCGGTGCCGGACGCCCTTGCGCGGCGGCCGACCCGGCTGGAGGTCGACGACGACGGTCGCGCCGAGCTCGACCCGGAGGCGATACTCGCCGCCCTCGGCGAGTGCATCGACGAGCTCTCCGAGCGAGGCCACCTGCGGGACGGCGTCTCCGACGTGGCGACGTCGTGCGCCTGGCACTCGGTGATCGCCGCCGACGCGCACGGGCGGCCGCTCACCGGCGCGCTCACCTGGGCCGACACCCGAGCCGCCCGGCTGGTCGACGAGCTGCACCGGCGCAGCGACCCGGGCCGGCTGCAGGCGGCAACCGGCGCGACGCCGCACACCACCTACTGGACGGTGAAGATCCCCTGGCTCGCCCGCAACCTGCGGAACAGCCCGCCGGCCCGCTACCTCGGCCTGGCCGAGTACGTCACCGGCGCGCTCCTCGGCGAGTCGGGCACCTCGATCTCGCAGGCCTCGGGGACCGGACTGCTCGAGCTGGCGTCGATGCGCTGGTACCCTGAGGCGCTCGCGCTGGCCGGGGTCGACGAGCAGGCTCTGCCCGAGCTGCTGGCGCCGGGCTGGAGCGGTCGCCTCCGTGGCGAGCCGGCGCGGCGCTGGCCGGCGCTGGCCGATGCGACCTGGCATCCGCCCGTCGGCGACGGCGCCGCCTCCAACGTGGGCGCCGGCTGCGTCACCCCGGACCGGGCGGCCATCAACCTCGGCACCTCCGCCGCGGTCCGCGCGATCCACCAGCAGCCGACGCCGCTCGACCGGGCCCTGTGGCGCTACCGCGTGGACGAGCGCCAGCTGATCACCGGGGCCGCCTTCTCCGGGGCGGGCAACCTCTACGCCTGGGCCAGGACGGTCCTGGCCCTGCCGAGCGACGAGGAGACCGAGGCGGCGCTGGCGGCGGTGCCGCCGGGAGCCGACGGCGTGGTGGTGATGCCGTACCATGTCGGCTCGCGGGCGCCGCTCGACCTGGTCGCGGGGTCGGGGGTGATCGCCGGGATCTCGGTGGCCACCACCGCCGTCGAGATCGTCGCGGCGACCCTCGAGGCGGTCTGCTTCCAGCTCGCCGAGGGCGTCGAGGCGCTCGAGCTGAGCCTCGGGGCCAGGGCGGGCTCGATGGAGATGGTCGCCTCGGGCGGGGCGGTCGTGGCCTCGCGGTGGTGGCAGCAGGCTCTGGCCAACGTGCTCGGCCGGCCGCTGCGAGTGGTGGACGAGCCGGAGGCGTCGGCGCGTGGCGCCGCGCTGCTGGCGCTCGGTCATGCTCCCGAGCCGCAGGCCGGTCACGTCGTGGAGCCCAAGCCGGACGCGGTGGAGGCGGAGCGCGGAGCCAGGGCCGCGTATCTGGATCTCGCCGAGCGGCTCGGCTACGTCTGAGGCCTGGGGTGCGCTACGCTCTGCGCACGATGGAAAGTGTGCTGATCACAGGGCTCGGGACCCTCAACCCGCTCGCACTCGACGCTCCCGCCACCTGGCAGGCGATGCTGGACGGTCAGAGCGGCATCGACACCATCGCCGCCTTCGACCCCTCGCCGTTCCCGGTGCGCATCGCCGGGGAGGTTCGCGGCTTCGATCCCGCGAAGACCGTGTCGCGCAAGGACGTCAGGCGCATGGACCGGAGCGTGCTGCTGGCGGTCGCCGCGGCCGACGAGGCGGTGGCCGACGCCGGCCTCGAGGTGACCGACCCCGAGCGGGTCGGCGTGGTGGTCGGCTCGGCGATCGGCGGGGTCGCGCTGATCGAGGAGCAGCAGCGCCTGCTGATGGAGAAGGGGCCGGGGCGGGTCTCCCCCAACTTCCTGCCGAACGCCCTGGTCGACACGGCCACCAGCTACATCGCCACCAAGCTCGGGGCGATCGGCTGCAACTTCGCGGTGGTCTCCGCCTGCGCCACCGGCTCGCACGCCATCGGCGTCGGCGCCGAGCTGATCCGGCAGGGCCGCGCCGACGCGGTCATCGCCGGCGGTACCGAGGCGTGCGTGACCCCGCTGGTGCTGGCCGGGTTCTGCCAGATGCAGGCGCTGGCCCCGCGCAACGACGAGCCACAGGCGGCCTCGCGGCCCTTCGACCGCGGCCGCTCCGGCTTCGTGGTGGCCGAGGGCGCCGGCATCGTCGTGCTCGAGTCCTCCTCGCACGCACGCGCCCGCGGCGCCAGGGCGTACGCCGAGGTGGCCGGCTACGGCGCCTCCAACGACGCCTACCACGTGGCCGCACCGCACCCAGAGAGCCGCGGGGTGATCCACATGTTCCGGGACGCCCTGGAGAGCGCCCGCGTGCGGCCCGAGGAGGTCGGCTACATCAACACCCACGGCACTGGGACCCCGCTCGGCGACCCGGCCGAGACCCAGGCGATCAGGCAGGTGTTCGGCACCCATGCCGACCAGCTGGCCGCCTCGTCCACGAAGTCGATGACCGGCCACCTCTTCGGCGCCGCCGGCGCGCTGGAGGCGATCGTCACCGCCCTCGCCCTCCGCGACCAGGTCCTGCCTCCGACCATCAACCTCGAGGACCCGGACCCCGAGTGCGACCTCGACTACGTGCCCCTGAAGAGCCGGGAGGCCCGCGTCGAGGTGGCGATCTCGAACTCGATGGGGCTCGGCGGCCACAACGGCGCCGTCGTCCTGCGCCGCGCGAAGCTCTGAGACGCGCTCCGCGCGGGGCGGGCTCAGGGCTCGCGGCGGAGGGTCTCGACGGTACCGTCGGCGTTGCCGAGGAGGACCTCGTCGGCGACCCCGAGGAAGAGGCCGTGGTCGACCACGCCGAGGGTTGCCTTGAGGGCGGCGGCCAGCGCGGCCAGGGGGTCCGAGCCACCCTCGGGCATCCGGCAGTCCAGCAGGTAGTGACCCTCGTCGGTATGCAGCGGGACACCGGACGGGTCGCGGCGCAGGGTCGCCTCCGGCACCAGGTCGAGCAGCCGCCGCCGGGTCGTCGGCCAGGCGAAGCGGACCACCTCCACCGGCAGGGGGCGGGTCGAGCCGAGCCGCTGCACCCGCTTGCGCCGCTCCACCATGATCAGCACCCGGCGGGCGGCCGCTATCACGAACTTCTCGCGCAGCAGCGCCGCCCCACCGCCCTTGATCAGGTTGAGCTGCGGGTCGACCTCGTCGGCGCCGTCGATCGCGAGGTCGAGGACGACGCCCGGGTCCAGCTCGATCAGCTCCAGGCCGGCCGCCCTGACCCTGGACTCGGTGACCGCGGAGGCGGCGGCCACCCGTAACGGCGGCCCGCCCCGCCAGCGGCCAGCGAGCGCGTCGGCCAGCGCCAGCACCGCGCGGCCGGAGCCGAGACCGATGGCCATGCCCGGCTCGACGTACCCGCGCGCGGCGGCCACCGCGGCGGCCCTCGCCTCCGCGTCCTGGGTGTCCAGCTTGCCGGTCACAGGACCCACCCGGTCACAGGGCCCACCCGGTCTGGTTCCAGCGCAGGACCGCCGGCCAGTCGTGCTCGTGGCCGAGGACCGAGATGCTGCCGGTGGCGAGGAACAGGTGGCGGGCGGCCGCGGGCTCCAGACCGAGGAAGGTGACCGCCAGCACCCGCAGGTCGTGCCCGTGCCCGAACAGCACCGCGGTCCCGCCGGCATGGGTGAGCATCTCGAGCAGCGGCTGCGCCCGCTTGGCGACGTCCTCGACGGTCTCGCCGCCCGGGCAGCCGTCGCGGAACAGGTCCCAGCCCGGCCGCCGCCCGCGGATCTCCGCCGTGGTGAGGCCCTCGTACCGGCCGTAGTCCATCTCGAGCAGGGCGTCGCTGCGCTCCACCCGGCCGGCGAAGCCGGCCAGCCGGGCGGTCGTGAGCGCGCGGTCCAGCGGGCTCGACAGCACCCGGTCGATGCTGATGCCGGCCAGCTCGAGGCCGAGCGCGCGGGCCTGCTCCTCGCCCGCCGGGGTCAGCGGCACGTCGGTGCGGCCGGTGTGGCGCCGCGCCACGGTCCACTCGGTCTCGCCGTGCCTGACCAGGTACAAGCGCATGGCTCACCTCCAAGCGGCCTGATGAGCGCGGGGGGCAATCCAGCCGAGTCTTGGGGACGTTGGGGGCCGGACTGTCAAGTTCTGTCCATAGATAGACCCCCCTGACCCCTTTGGACCCATAGCCTCACCAGCGCGGCCATCATATGCAACCACCACGGCCCGCCGCTCACCCCAAGCCGATACCCAGGTACAGGCAGCACGTCAGCGAAGAAACCTGTCCAACCGGCCGAGGCGGCCATGACGCCGTCCCGCGCGAAGGAGTGCGGCCAGGGAAACGCTACCAGGCCATCCAACGAGCGCCCGCTTTCGCTCCTGGTGGATTGCGAAATATCAGATTTGTGCGTCCTATGGGTGAAGCTTCAGTAAAGTGACATTCTTGCCGGCTCGAGAGGGATATGACAGGCTTGCGGCGCCTTACCTCCCTGCTGCCTATCGCAGAGCCCCCGGGTAACTGCCTCTACGTGTGGAGATCCGCCGCTGTGACCCCCCTCCAACCCCGGCCGGCTCCCCTCCCGAGCGGTGTCGGCATCCGTCGGCGTCCGAGCATCGACCGCCGGGCGGGAACCCGGACCACTGGCACCCACAGCCGCAGGCGGGCTGCGTACCGCTCGGCGGCCAACATCGCGGGGCTCCTGCCTCAGCCGCCGGACGACCAGGAGAAGTACTCCTACATCGAGCGGCACCTCTGGGTGCTCACCTGCTGCTCTCTCGTCAGCTTCAGCTGCTTGACCCTGGCCCAGCTCAGGCTCATGCATTCCACCCACTGGGTGTGGGCATACCTGCCGTTCCTGCTCTTCACGGTCCTGCACTACCTGGTCTCGCTCTCAGTCAACGCTTTCAGTCGAGACTTCGACCTGCGTGCCCATAGGCGCCTGCGGTCGTCCTGGCGTCCGGCCGTGTACCCCACGGTCGACGTCTTCCTGCCGGTGTGCGGTGAGCCTCTCGAAGTGCTGCACAATACCTGGACCCACGTCGCCACGATGGCGCGGCACTACCAAGGGGTGGTCACTCCCTACGTCCTCGACGACGGGGGGAATCGCGCGGTCGCTGCCATGGCGGCCAACTTCGGCTTCGTGTACAGCAGCCGCCCGCACCGGGGCTGGTTCAAGAAAGCCGGCAACCTCCGCTACGGCTTCCATTTCTCTTCAGGGGCGTACATTCTCATCCTCGACGCCGATTTCGCCCCCCGCCCTGATCTGCTCGACGAACTGCTTCCGTATATGGAGAGCGATCGGAGGATTGCAATTGTTCAGTCCCCGCAGTACTTTCGGGTGCTCGATCAGCAGAGCTGGATCGAGCGCGGAGCCGGGGCGGTGCAGGAGCTCTTCTATCGCTCGGTCCAGGTCTCCCGGCAGCGCAGGGACGGTGCGATCTGCGTAGGTAGCTGCGCCATCTACCGGCGTGCCGCGCTCAGGCAGAACGGTGGCACGACGTTGATCGCGCACTCCGAGGACGTGCACACGGGCTTCGACCTGCGCCGCCTCGGTTGGGATCTCCGTTACGTGCCTATCGCGCTGTCGACGGGCCTATGCCCGGACACGCTGAGCGCCTTCCAGACCCAGCAGTACCGCTGGTGCTCGGGCTCGATGAGCCTGCTGAGCAGCAAGAAGTTCTGGAGGACGAAGCTCAGGCTGCGGACCCGCATGTGCTACCTGTCCGGCTTCTTTTACTACATCCACACGGCACTGTTCACCTTTGTGGGCCCGCTCGTTCCCATCACCTTGCTGCTGGCAATGCCGGGGACGCTGCGCCTCCAGAACATGAAGCTGATCGTCCCCAGCCTGATCTATACGACGCTGATCTTTCCGATGTGGCACAAGAGCCCTTACCGGCTAGAGGCGTGGGCCACCCGGATGATGTACGGCTGGGCCCACACCTTCGCCATCTGGGACAGCCTTCGTCGCAGGCAGATGGCGTGGCAGCCGACCGGTTCCTCGGCGAGAAGGAACAACGACAAGACGCGACGCTTCTGGATCGGCATCACCGTCTGGGGCGGCGCCACGGCACTGGTGTGGGTAGGGGCAGCCTTCTGGCGGATGGTGACGATGGACCCGCCAGATTATGCGCTCGTGCTCTCCTCCGGGCTCTTCTACGCCGCGATCGTCGGTCGCATCCTCGTCCAGCCGCGCAAGGAGGAGGCCGCATGAGGACGACGAGCCGCCTCGGTGCTCTCTGGGCGCCCCGCGCCCAGAGGATATCCCGGCCTATCGTCGGGCTACTGCTTGCAGGGCTGCTCGGCTCGTTCCTCGGGTGCTCTTCAGGACCGATGGATCGTCGGTCGAAGAGTGCGACGGACGCCGGTGGCTCAGTGGAGGGGCAGTCAGAAGAGGCGTTTGTCCCCTTCGACGTGCGTCCGCTGCTCAAGCCCCATCGCAAGTACCTCGGCGCCGCCCTCGGCGGCGCTCCCCAGTCCCTTGGCCCGGTGGGGGACTTTGCGGGGAAGATTGGCAAGCACCCCAACCTGCTCGAGTATTACACCGCGTGGGGCGACCAGTTTGACGCCCAGGGGGTCAGAAATGCGCGAGCCGCAGGTGCCCTGCCCGTGATGGTGTGGGAGCCGTTCAAACCCTCCATCGCGGATATCGCTGACGGCGCGACCGACGATTACACCAGGAAGTTCGCCACCGCCGTGCGGACTCTCAACCTGCCGGTGGCGATCAGCTTCGGACACGAGATGAACGGAAACTGGTACCCCTGGGGAACCACAGCGACAACCCCGGTTGACTTCGTGCGCGCATGGCGGCGTATCCACGACATCTTTCTCGACGTCGGGGCAACCAACGTGATCTGGGTGTGGAGCCCCAACGTCATCAACCCAGTGCCCCATGTCCTGCTCAAGCCGCTCTATCCTGGCGACTCGTATGTGGACTGGATCGGCGTGATCGGCTACTACACGGACAGCGGAGCCAGCACCTTCCCGACGCTCTTCGATCCAACGACGGCTGCGGTGCGCAAGTTCACCCGCAAGCCCATCCTCATCCTCGAGACGGCCTCGGAGCCGGGGCCGCGGAAGCGCAAGGACGTCGCTGATCTCTTCGTGGGCGTTGCCGCGTCGCACGATGTCATCGGCTTTATCTGGTTCGACTACGTCAAGCGTGCCGACTGGCGTATCGACAGCGATCCATCGGCGCTCGCCGAGTTCAAGCGAAGAGCCGGGCACGATCTCTTCGGCTTCGACGTGAAGCATCTTTGATGGCCTCTGAGAGAGAAATCCGACCTGGCGGTGGTCGTTTCGCCACCCAGCGAAATGGCGGTGGCGAAACGAATGTTCCCAGGCCCCCCGCCGTCGAGATCGGTCCCGTCGGCGAGTATCTTCCCTGGGATCAGGATGGGCGTGCCACCGTTCCTCCGTCTGCCACTGGACCGCCCATGCACCGAGCCGCCCCCGTCGCCACCCCAAGGCAGCGGGCGCCGGGCGATACAGTGCCCTCCGTCCCCCAATCCGGCTGGACAGCCGCGCCGAGTCGCCGCCGCACTCGGGTAAGTCGAGCGGTCCTGCTCGGAATCCTCGTCGTGCAGGCCGTGCTGTCTCTCCGGCTGCAGAACACCGCGTTCGAGGACGAGGCCCTTTATCTCTACGTCGGCCACCTCCAACTGGACCACTTCCACTATGGAAGGCCTGTCCCGCCAGAGTTCACCGCGTACTTCTCTGGCTCGCCGGTCCTTTACCCGACGCTTGCCGCCGCGGTCGAGTCGGCCTTCGGCCTCGCCGGGGCGCGTGCCCTGAGCCTCGTCTTCATGCTCGGGGCCACGGCCCTGCTCTACTCACTGTCGCGGTTGCTGTTCAACGAACGGGCAGGCTTGTGCGCGGCTGCCGTCTTCGTCACCACTCAGTCCACCCTGTTTCTGGGCAACTTCGCCACCTACGACGCAGCGGCGATCTTCCTGCTCGCACTTGCCGCCTGGATCGTGGTCCGTACCGCTCGCAACTTGGCTATCCCGGCGTGCCTTCTCGCCGCACCGGTGATAGCGCTCGCGGTGGCGGTGAAGTACGCCGCTTTCATGTTTCTTCCCACCGTAGCCGGGCTCGCCGCGCTGGCCACCTTCCCGCACCGCAGGTGGGGAGGGTTGGTGCTGCGTGGCATCTTGCTGCCCGCTTTCACCGCGGCCATGCTCGCCGGAGCGCTGGCGCTCGCCGGGGACGATTACCTCCACGCCGTGCGCGCCACCACCACGGCCCGAGCCGTTGGCAACGCAGATCCCCTGGATCTGCTCCTCGACTGCCTGGAGTGGGGCGGGGGCCTGCTCGCTCTCGCGCTGTTGGGTACGGTGTCCCATGTCCGGCGGGAACGCATGGGCGAGGTGCCGAGGATGAGGCGAGATGGGAATCGTGGTCGGCCGTGGCGACTGACCCTCGGCCTGCTGTTGTGCGGCACCGCCCTGCTCGCGCCGGCGTACCAGATGCACCTGCACACCGGCGTGTCGCTGCACAAGCACATCGGCTACGGCTTGCTGTTCACGGCTCCCATGGCCGGCGTCGGAATGAGTCGGATAATGGGGGCGCATTTCCGGTACCCCCAGCTGGCTATCCTCGCCTGGGTCACGCTGCTGACGCTGGGAATCACCCAATCCCAGTACCTTTACCATGCCTGGGATGACTCCACGCGCATGGTCGCCACGCTCAAGTCGCAGCTCAAACCAGGGGGGCGCTACCTGGTCGAGTCCAACCCGGTGCCCAGATATTACCTTCGTGCGGAGACCACACCGGACCAGTGGACCTCCACCTATACCATCAACTACACCGACCGAATGGGCAGGCTACTCTTGGGCGAGCCTGGCTACCGGGCGGCGATTCGCGAGGCCTACTTCGATGTCATCGTGCTCAACTGGACGGTGACGAAGGAATTGGACGACAAGCTTCTCCGGCAACTGCGGACGAATGACAAATATCGTCTGCTGGCGAAGCTGCCGTATCGGACCAGTTACGGCGACGGCTACTATCAGGTATGGGTGAAGCGGTAGGCGACGCCGTCGTGACAGCCCGTCAGGTACCCGCTCGAGCCGGAACACGGGATGGTCGCGCGGGCCGGGGATGGCCTTGACCTCGTTCCGGACGATGGTGCCCCAGTGGTCGATGTCGGCCTGGATCAGCGCCGGCTCATCGGAGGCCCCCTTGGGGAGTCGGCGCCAGCGGGTAGTCGTACGCCAGCAGCCTGCCGGCCAGGCTGCGCTCCAGAAGCGCCAGGTTGGCCGCGTCCAGGTCGCGGCGGAAAGCGGCGCTGCGGCCGTGCTCGAAGCGGTAGCGGCCGAAGCCCGCATCGAACCGCGGCGTCCACTCCAGCCCCAGGAAATCGAGCATGCGCGTCACCTGCTTGCGCGGCTCCTCGAGCACGTCCTCGTAGCGGACGTCGAGCCACTGCTCCGGCGGGATCGAGGCGTGCGCGGCGTCGAAGGCGTCCATCAGCAGCTTCCAGGCGAGCCCCGCCAGCACCACGTAGGAGCGGCCGGAGCGCTCCCACTCCAGCGCGTACCGCTCCGGCAGCGGGCCGAGCGACCAGTTCGACGGCCCCCCGTGACCGCTCCACCAGGGCATCTGCAGCCACGAGCTGGCCACGGCGCGCCCGTCGCGGATCACGTGGATGAAGCGCGCGTCCGGGAAGACCGCCTGGAACAGGCCGGCGCGGGGCCAGCCGGTGAGGTGGTGGAGGAAGAAGCGGCGGTGCTGCGCGGCCATGCGGCGCTCGAAGAACCGCCGCACGCGCCGCTCGAGCCAGGGCGTCACGTCGGCGGCGCCGAGGTCACGGCAGGTGGAGGAGACCAGCGGCGACACCTGCCGGTCGAGCACGGTCCACCCCTCCGACGGCGCCACCCGCAGGCGCCCGCGCTCCAGCAGGCGCGGGCGGTGCCGGAACGTCACCATGGCGGGGTCGCGCGGGCCGAAGCGTTGGAACAGCGCGCTGTTCCAACGGCCGCTCAGGTCGAGCCAGCTCAGCTTGTCATCCAGGTTCGAGACGAAGCCGACCTCGGGATGACGCGCGAGCACCTCGGTCACCAGGCTCGACCCGCAGCGGCCGGTTCCGAAGACGAAGAACAACAACGAGAGCCCCCCTCAATCTCAAGCTCCGCAAGATCGACGGGGTATTCTGCCCCAGCGGGCCGGTCAGGTGTCGCGCCCGGCCGGGCCGCTATCGCTCGTCGCTGTCATCGTCGCCGCGCAGGTTGCCGACGTAGCGCTCGCGCAGGGTCCGCTTGGAGAACTTGCCGGTGGCGGTCATCGGGATCTCGTCGACGAACTCGACCCGGTCCGGCAGCCACCACTTGGGGAACTGGTCGGCGATCGAGGCGACCAGCTCCGCGCCGCTGATCTGCGAGCCGGGCTTGCGGACGACCACCGCGAGCGGGCGCTCGTCCCACTTGGGGTCGGGCACGGCGATCACCGCCGCCTGGGCCACGTCGGGGTGGCCCATGAGGGCGTTCTCCAGCTCCACCGAGGAGATCCACTCGCCGCCCGACTTGACCAGGTCCTTGGTGCGGTCCACCAGGTTCAGGTAGCCCTCGCCGTCGATGGTGCCGACGTCGCCGGAGTGGTACCAGCCGTCGATGAAGGTCTGCGCGGAGCGCTCGTCGTCGAGGTACTCGTCGGCGATCCAGGGGCCGCGCAGCAGCACCTCGCCCATGGACTTGCCGTCGGCGGGCACCTGGTTGCCGTCGCCGTCCACGACGCGCTGTTCCAGGCCCGGCACCAGCAGGCCCTGCTTGGCCTTATAGGAGTAGCGCGCCTCCTCGGGCAGGCTGAGCAGGGGCGACTTGAGGCGTGAGAAGTGCGTGATGGGCGAGGCTTCCGTCATCCCGTACGCGTGGTTGAACTGGACGCCGTAGCGCTGCTCGTAGGCGCGGATCATCGACACCGGCGCCGCCGAGCCGCCGCAGGCGATCCGCTGCAGCGAGCCGAGGTCGCCGCCGTCCTGCTCCAGGATCTGCAGCACGCCGAGCCAGACGGTCGGCACCCCCGCCGCGGCGGTCACGCCCTCCTCCCGGATCAGCCGGAGGTAGTCCGCCGGCGTCGGGCGCGGGCCGCCGAAGACCTGCGCGGCTCCCATCCAGGTCGCCGTGAACGGCAGACCCCAGGCGTTGACGTGGAACATCGGCACGATCGGCAGCAGCACGTCCCGCTCGGAGATCGCGACAGCGTCGACCGTCCCGACCACGAGCGAGTGCAGGAACAGCGCCCGGTGGGAGTAGGCGACCCCCTTGGGGTTGCCGGTGGTCGCGGAGGTGTAGCAGATGCCCGCGGTCTGGAGCTCGTCCAGCTCCGGCCACGCGCTCATCGGCGCCGACCGCGACAGCAGCGTCTCGTAGTCGTGGACCGAGGCGAAGGGCAGGTCCGGGCGCTCTTCCCCGTCGTTCAGCACCACCACGTGCTCGACGTCGGGCACCTGGGGCAGCACCGGCGCCAGCGCCGGGGCGAGGTCGGCGTCGACCATCAGGACCTTGTCGCGGGCGTGGTTGACGATGTAGGCGAGCTGGTCGGCGCCCAGACGGATGTTCAGGGTGTGGTAGCTGGCTCCCGACAGCGCGGCGGCGAAGTAGATCTCGAGGTGGCGGTCGTGGTTCCAGCAGAACGTGCCGACCCGGTCGCCCGGCCCGATGCCGAGGTCGCGCAGTGCCGTGGTCAGCCGGGCGACCCGATCGGCCCAGTCGCCGTAGCTGGTGCGGGCCACCTCGCCCGAGGCGCGGCGGCTGACGAGCTGCTTGTCAGGGAACAGCAGCCTGGCGCGCTCGTAGATGTTCCATAGCGTGAGCGGGTAGTCCATCATGACGCGCGGACCTCCTCGGCGGGCGCCCTCTGCGGTTCACCAGATGCTACGAGTCCGGCTGCCTCTCGGGAAGGGCCGGGCCGGGGAACCGCACTACGGCGACGTCGACGAGCGGTGGCTGAGCGGGCCCTGACCGAGGATGTCACCGCCTCGCTGGCCCGGACGCAGCACCGCGGAGGCGCGGGCGAGGGCGTGCTGGACCAGCTCGATCAAGGTCGCCTTCGCCGAGTCCCGCACCCGCGCGTCACAAAACACGATCGGCGTGTCCGGCCCCACCGCCAACGCCTCCCGCACATCCTCCGCCGAATGCG